>OIZP01000677.1_pt1 | contig 20311 bp, 16 predicted proteins | sample 1588531 | NCBI WGS metagenome assembly OIZP01 (sample SAMN03283283) | human gut metagenome | biome: human-associated habitat; material: feces | host: Homo sapiens | place: Peru | collected 2012
TCTGAATGCCGTTATTGAGCATCACTGTATTTTTCATGTTCAAATTCCTCCATTCATTTTTTTCTGGAACAGAAAACCATAAAGTTGTCTTCACATCCTGCGTCCTTCAAATTTTGTATAATAGCATCTGAACCTATTTGATGATTCATTTGCGTCCCTCCTTTGTTGTTCAAAGTATATAACGATTTCCCTTTCATTTCAAATACTTATAAGCAATGAAAAATCATAGTTTACAGGAATGATTAAATCATATATAATGATGCCAAAAGCGACAAGGAGGAATACTGATGGAATTACGATTGCTTCGCTATTTTTTAGCAGTTGCACGAGAAGAAAACATTACTCGTGCTGCTGAATCTCTGCATATTACGCAGCCTTCTCTATCGAAACAGCTGATGGAATTAGAACAGGATTTAGGAAAGCAACTTTTCATTCGTGGCAAAAGAAAAATCACGCTGACTGAAGAAGGTGTCCTTCTCCGTAAGCGTGCAGACGAAATTCTGATGCTATGCGAAAAAACCAGGCGAGAAATTGCCCAGGATTCTGACTTAATCGGCGGTGTTATTTCTATCGGCGGCGCCCAGTCCCCTGTCGTGGCACAGGCAACCTCTCTGATAGCGGAGAGGTATCCGGGAGTGAAGTTTCAGTTTTTCAATGGTGACGCTGAAACGCTGATGGAGCGGCTCGACCACGGCACCTTAGATTTTGGTATTCTGATTGAGCCTATTGACCTTGTGAAATATGAACATCTTCCCCTGAACGAAACTGACGAATGGGGACTACTCATGCAAAAAGATTGTTCTCTTGCATCCCAAAAAGTCATTCGCCCAGAGAACATTCAAGGTGTTCCGCTCATCCTGCCCCAGCGCATCGGCTTGCAGAGAGAGCTTTCCGCATGGTCTGGGATAGCTGCGGAACATCTGAACACCATTGCCACCTTCGATATTCTGTTCAACAATCCTTCCCTGTTGATTAAAAACGGGCTGGGCTATGCCTTTGCCCTGCGTACACTGGTAGACACCAGCGAAAGCTCCATACTCTGTTTCCGCCCATTGGAACCGGCAATCAAAATTCAATATGGTCTTGCATGGAAACGGTATCCAATATTCTCTAAGGCGGCGGATAAATTTATAGAGCAGCTGAAAGCGTTGGTTGAGTAATCCTGCACAACAGGAAAAGCCGTCTGTAAAGAGCATTTGAAGTGCCCTTACAGACGGCTTTTGTTTAGTCAATACTTTTATATTCAGTGATCGTTTTCAGGTATGTTTCCGGGTCGCCGTTGAGGATTAAATCCGCATAGGCTACCGGGTCGTTGTAAATCAGATCGTCCAGCTCTGATCGCTGATACATATTGTCTGCAACCTCGTTCTCCACAGCGGTGCAGTCAATGGAAATCATGCTACCGTCAGCGAAGCGAAGCTCCACACATGCAGTGTCGATGTTAAATTCACAAGTCGATAAATCTCTCATTTTGATTGTCTCCTCATTCTGGTTTTATATTATCGCAAGTCTAACTCTCCAGAAATATTGGTAAATCTTTGGTAAAATTGAGAATGAAACACAAAAAACGCTTATTTTTGGGACTTATAAGACGATTTGAGACTTTTCATCATGCCCGGTAAATCCTGCCGTGATACATTCCGACGGTATATTGAAAAAGCAGAAGTATATTATAGAACACAGATTGCATATGGATTTTCAATTGCTAAATGTACGGAGACTCTGTATGAACAGCATTATGATGAGAATAATTTCTATAACAAAAAGGGTTATAGGGAAGTTATGGAAAATTTCAGCAGGGAGAAAAATTATTATAAAGATAGCCTGATTGTGAAGCATCATAAAATGAAATACTCTAGTAAAATGCCATTGTGGGTTATTGTAGAATTGATGTCTTTTTCTAATATGTCTAAATTATACAGTTCTATGTATTATTCAGAAAAAGATGCTATTGCTCATATGGTTGGTGTTGGAAGAGATACACTAGAAAATCATCTTCATTGTTTATTGATTTTACGAAACAAATGTGCGCATGCGGCTAGAATGTATAATACAGATTTTAATCCTTCGGCAAAGTTTACAACGTCATTTTTGAGAAAACATCCAGAAATAAAGAACAACTCACTATTTGCGTATACGCTTGTCTTGTTAAAAAGATTACCAGATGAGAGTAGTAAAAAATCTTTAATCCAAACAGTGGAAAATGTAATAAGTGAGTATAGTGATGATATTGATTTGAAGTTGATCGGATTCCCGGAAAACTATATGGAAATTATGAAAAATAATTTGTGACAAATCAATAATCGTATCTTTGATATCAAATATAACGAAAAAGATAAGAAATGGGCATTATTTGGCTAATTATTTGGTCGATAATGCCTTTTTAAGTTGGTAAAATGACCATAGAAACAAACGAAACAGGAAACAGAAGAAAATTCAGGAGGACATCATGAAAATCCAGAATGTAACAGATGCATCTTTCCGAAAATATGGCAAGATCATCACGGAATACTCTTTTGAGAAGATCTTAAAAGAGATGGAACACACACCACTTCCGAAAGACGTTGTCTATGTACCGTCTGTTGAGGAAATGGAAGTACTTCCGGAAGCAGTTGAAATCTGCAAGAAAGGATTCGGCGGACTGCCAATCCAGATTGGATACTGTAATGGAGATAATCACAAACTGAACGCATTAGAATATCACAGAAGTTCAGAACTCGATATCGCACAGACAGATTTGATCCTGCTTCTTGGAATGCAGCAGGATATTGAAGACGGTGATATCTATGATACATCGAAGGTAGAAGCATTCCTTGTTCCGGCGGGAACCGGTGTAGAATTGTATGCAACAACACTTCATTATGCACCGTGTACTGCACAGGAAGGTGGATTCCGCTGTGTAGTAGTTCTTCCGAAAGGAACGAATGAAGAACTACCATTTGAAACAGCGAAAGAGGGAGAAAACAGACTTCTTGCAGCTATGAATAAATGGCTGATCGCACATGAGGATGCACAGATTGAAGGTGCATTTTGTGGATTACAGGGTGAGAATGTGGAAGTGTAAAGCTTAGACATCAGAAACTTGTTCACAATCAGGCCTGCCGGATTGTGGATAACATAGATGGAAAGCAGAAGTAATGTGAATAAACAGTATAAAGAAAGCGAGGATTTTATTATGAGTAACATGCCAGAATTAAAAATCGGTGTTGTAGCAGTGAGCAGAGATTGTTTCCCGGAGAGTCTTTCCGTGAACAGAAGAAAAGCATTGATCGATGCTTACACGAAGAAATACGGTGAAGGAACTGTCTATGAATGTCCGATCTGTATCGTAGAGAGTGAGATACACATGGTACAGGCTCTGGAAGATGTAAAGAAAGCGGGATGTAATGCACTGGTTGTATATCTTGGAAACTTCGGACCGGAGATTTCAGAGACATTGCTTGCAAAACATTTTGACGGACCGAAGATGTTTGTCGCAGCTGCAGAGGAGACACAGGACAATCTGACACAGGGACGTGGAGATGCTTACTGTGGAATGCTTAATGCAAGCTACAACCTGAAACTCAGAGGAGTAAAAGCTTACATTCCGGAGTATCCGGTAGGAACAGCAGAGGAATGTGCTGATATGATCCATGAGTTCGAACCAATCGCGAGAGCAGTTGTTGGATTAAATGACTTAAAGATCATCAGCTTTGGACCACGTCCGTTAAACTTCCTTGCATGTAATGCACCGATCCAGCAGCTTTACAATATCGGAGTTGAGATTGAGGAAAACTCTGAACTTGACCTTTTTGAGGCTTATAACAAACATGAAGGTGATGAGAGAATTCCGGCCGTTGTAAAAGAGATGGAAGAAGAACTCGGAGCAGGAAATAAGAAACCGGAGATCCTTCCGAAACTGGCTCAGTACGAGATCACTTTGAAAGACTGGATCGAGGAGCACAGAGGATACAGAAAATACGTTGCGATCGCAGGAAAATGCTGGCCGGCATTCCAGACACAGTTCGGATTCGTTCCATGTTATGTAAACAGCCGTCTGACAGCTCAGGGAATCCCGGTATCCTGTGAGGTTGATATTTACGGAGCACTCAGCGAGTTTATTGGAACTGTTGTGAGTCAGGATGCAGTAACACTTCTTGATATTAACAATACAGTACCGGCAGATATGTACAAAGAGAGCATCGAAGGAAAATTCCCATATACACAGAAAGATACATTTATGGGATTCCATTGTGGAAATACAGCTTCCGGCAAACTTGCTTTCTGTGAAATGAAATATCAGATGATCATGGCAAGATCTCTTCCAATCGAGGTTACACAGGGAACACTTGAGGGAGATATCAAACCTGGAGATATCACATTCTACAGACTGCAGAGTACATCTGACAATGTACTTCGTGCTTATGTTGCACAGGGAGAAGTACTTCCGGTTGCTACAAAATCCTTCGGATCTATCGGAGTGTTCGCAATTCCGGAGATGGGAAGATTCTACCGTCACGTACTGATCGAAAAGAATTATCCACATCATGGAGCAGTTGCTTTTGGACACTTTGGAAAAGCATTGTTCGAAGTATTCAAATACATCGGTGTGCCGGTTGAAGAGATCGGATACAACCAGCCGAAGGGTGTAAGATATCCAACAGAGAATCCGTGGGGTTAATTACATAGAAAGTTATGAAAGCATAGAAAACGGGCAGAGAGCCGTGCTGGAAACGGCAAGGCTCTCTGTCTTTATACAGGAGGGACAATATGTTATTTGTAGGAGTAGATCTTGGAACATCCGCAGTAAAACTTCTTCTGATGGATGAGAACGGAAAGATCAAGAATATCGTATCAAAAGAATATCCGTTATATTTCCCACATCCGGGATGGTCAGAGCAGAAGCCGGAAGACTGGTTTGCACAGAGCATAGAAGGGCTGAAAGAGCTTCTTGAAGGTTTTGATAAGGCTCAGGTGAAAGGAATCAGTTTTGGAGGCCAGATGCACGGTCTTGTTGCTCTGGATAAGGAAGACAAGGTGATTCGCCCGGCAATTCTCTGGAATGACGGACGTACTGCAAAACAGACCGATTATCTGAATCAGGTGATCGGAAAAGAGAAGCTTTCAGAGTATACAGCAAATATTGCATTTGCTGGATTTACAGCACCGAAGATTCTCTGGATGAAGGAAAATGAACCGGAGAATTTTGCAAAGATTGAGAAGATCATGCTTCCGAAGGATTATCTTGCATACTGTCTGTCAGGTTCTTTTTGCACAGAATATTCAGATGCTTCCGGAATGCTGCTTCTGGATGTGGAGCATAAGTGCTGGTCTGCGGAAATGCTTGAGATCTGTGGTATTACAGAGGCACAGCTTCCAAAGTTGTATGAGAGCTGGGAAGTCGTTGGAACTTTGAAAGCAGAGATTGCAGCCGAACTTGGCGTATCAGAGGATGTAAAAGTAATTGCAGGAGCCGGGGACAATGCGGCGGCAGCAGTCGGGACAGCAACGGTTGGAGACGGTGGATGCAATATTTCCCTTGGAACTTCCGGAACATTATTTATTTCCAGTAAGAAATTCGGAGTAGATAAGAACAATGCACTGCATTCCTTTGACCATGCAGACGGTAATTATCATCTGATGGGCTGCATGCTCAGTGCAGCTTCCTGTAATAAATGGTGGATGGACGAGATCCTTAAGACAAAAGATTATCCGGCAGAACAGGCAGGAATCACAAAGCTTGGCGAGAACCATGTGTTCTATCTTCCGTATCTGATGGGAGAGCGTTCACCTCATAATGATCCTTCCGCAAGAGCAGCATTTATCGGAATGTCTATGGACAGCACAAGAGAGGATATGACACAGGCTGTGCTGGAAGGTGTCGCATTCGGACTGCGAGATTCTCTGGAAGTTGCAAGAAGCATCGGCGTGAATCCAGAGAGAACAAAGATCTGCGGCGGTGGAGCAAAGAGTCCGCTGTGGAGAAAAATCATTGCAAATGTGATGAATATGAAAGTAGATCTGATCGAAAGCGAAGAAGGCCCGGGCTATGGAGCGGCAATCCTGGCAGCAGTTGGATGCGGCGTATTTGATTCGGTGGAAGACGCTGCGAAGAAACTTGTGAAAGTAACAGGAACAGAAGAACCGGATCCGGAACTGGTGCAGAAGTACGAGGAAAGATATCAGGAATTTAAAGAACTGTATCCGGTATTGAAAGGATTTTTTCAAAAGAAACAAGCGTAATGTAAGTAGTAATGATAAGTTCAAGAATGCCGGAGGCTGTATCAGCTGGGAGTCATCTCCCTGCTGATATAATTTGCCGGAAAGACGGTCAGAGAGACGGGTGTGGAAAATATTGCCCGTCTTTCTTTTATGTCGTATAATCATAACATGAGTGTCCCAAGGCAAAGGATATGTTGCACTTGCTAAAACAGTGAAAAAATGAACATAGATAACAGTACATGAATGGATAGAAGGATAAGAAATGCTTAAAATTGCGGTTTGTGATGATGATGAAAAGATATGTAATCTGCTGGAAAATTATATTAATGATTCCTGCAGGATGCTCCATATAGAAGCTGAGACGGAGAGTTTCATTTCGGGGAAAGTGTTGAAACGGAAACTTCGGGAAGGGGAAAATTATCAGATCTATTTTCTGGATATTGAGCTCGCAGATGATACCGGGATTAGTGTAAGTGATTGTATCAGAAATGAGATGAAAGATGAAGCAGCTCAGATTGTATATGTATCGGGAAAGGATGGGTATGACCGTCAGTTATTTGCTTTCAGACCATTCAATTTTATAGAGAAGCCATTTGATCAGAATATGGTGACTGCTACGCTTGAAAAGTATAACAGGATTTATGGGAAGAAGAATGATATATTTCACTATAAATATGGTCACGATATGTATTGTGCTCGTGTGAGTGAGATTCTGTATTTTAAAAGTAACGGAAGAAAAGTAAAGATTGTAATGCAGAAGTCAGAAGATGAATTCTATGGTTCGTTGGAAGAGGTCTGCGACAAATTAAAAGGGCAGGGAATGATTCTGACACATAAATCTTATCTGGTGAACTATCGTTATATCAGATCTTTTCAGGGAGAACAGGTAATTATGGTGAATGGTGATGTAATTCCCGTTGCCAGAGGCAGAAAAGAGGAAATAGCGAGAATGCAGCTTCATTTTGAAAATGGAGGGTTTGTACATGGTGTTTGATACATATCATATCATTTATCTGCTGGCGAATTTTTTTCTGATATTTGTTGTTCATCGTTTTATGAGAGTTTTTTTTGAACATAGAAAATACAAAAGAATATTGGGAATATTAGCCTATTCCTTCTACTTTATAATGACAACTTTAGTATATCTTCTGATAGATATTCCGTTAATTACTTTGATTACGAATTTAATTACTATGTTCATTATTTCTTTAACTTACGAAGCAAGTATTCAAAAGAGAATTATTTGTGTTGTTTACATGTATCTTTTTATGGCAGCAGCGGAAATAATTGCGGCAGCTATGACTGGATATACTAATTTTTCAGTTTTTTCACAAGGCGAGTTCAGAGATACTTTTGGGTTAATAGCCACGCGAATTGTTGCATATTGTGAAACGCTGCTGCTTGAAAATATAAAGTTAACAAGAAAGGGACGTAATATTAGTTGGATTTCCTGGCTGGCTTCAATTGTAATTCCGATTTCTACATTAATTTTGGAAGTAATTATTGCGAATCAGACAAATTTAACTAAGGTAGAGGCAGTAGGTTCAGTATCACTTCTGTTTGCAGTAAATATAATTGCATTTTATCTATATGATTCATTGGCAGAAAATTATATAAAGAAATCAAAATTGGCTCTTTTACAAAAAGAAAAAGAATTATACAGCAGACAGTGTGAGATTATGCAAAGCTCCACAGAAGATTTACAGGCATTTAGACATGATATGAGTAATCAACTTATTATTTTAAATCATTTACTGGAAGAGGGAAAAGATGAAGAGGCAAGAAGACAGTTGGATCAACTTTCTCATTTCATAAAGGGAAAGGTGATTTATAGCACATCAGGAAATACAATTATTGATGGGTTGGTTAACTATAAGCTTCAAAGTGTGGCGAGTGAAAATATAAAAGTAGAAACAGAAATTGTTGTACCGGAACAGTTAAACATTGATATAGCAGATTTTATTACACTACTAGGAAACCTATTGGATAATGCTTTGGAAGCATTGAAAAAAGTTGATTGGGAACAACGAATATTGACGATAAAGATTGTGTTTAGTCAAGAGCGTTTAATTGGTCGGATTACGAATACTTATTGCGGTGAAATCCACCAGAAGGATAATAAGATATTAACTTCAAAGAAAGAAAAACAGAAACATGGATACGGACTGAGTAATGTAGAGAAAATAATAAAGAAGTATAATGGTTATATGGAAATAGGTCATGCAAACTGGGAATTTAGGGTGGATTTTATAATTTATCTGCCACAGAAAAACTAAATAAAGCAAAAATAAGAAGTCTGAAAAGAAACTGATGCATTTGACTACGAGAAATCCGCAGTTGATTACATGTTTTCGCACAGGCTTCTTTTTTATGGCATAATGTAGGTGCCAGGAGAGGAGAGGAAGTAGATGAAAAATTATAAAAAGAACATTATAAGTATTGTTATTTTATTGTGTATAGTTTTAATACTCTATTTTACACCACCAATAATGCTGGCTGATGGCTGGATTGAATTTGGTAGTAGAGCAGACAGCTTTGAAACGCACATGTTGAATGAGTACAATAATTTCCCTTTTAGACGAGAAGCAAGTAATTCAGATTTCGATAACTTTTATTTTGTAAATCTCAGAATTTGGGAGAAAATGTCAATTACTCGAATTGTATATAATGGTGACAAAAATACAACGTGTGAATTAATATTTCCGGGAGTTTACAGAGTTGAAAATACTAGAAAAGGAGCTTATGTAAATTCATTTGAAATCAAACGCGGCAAGACATTATGGTTTTGCGATTATTATGCCAATGAGATGTAGGTAGGCTAAATGGATATTTTTATACGGTTGCCAGGAAGACGGGTGTGGAAAACATTGCCCGTCTTTCTTTTATGTCGTATAATAATAACATGAGTGTCCAAAAATAATTGCCAGAAAGAGAACTGTATGGAGGTAAAAATTAAATGGGAAATTATTTGAACCCGGATATTAGTACTTTTGCAAGAGTTGTAAATTCAGAAATATATGTTGATAAGACGGGATTGATTGAATATACAAATAGAAGTGCTAAAACATTACAAAGTTATATTTGCATCAGTCGTCCACGCCGTTTTGGAAAGTCTATTGCTGCGAATATGCTTTCTGCCTACTATACGTGTGAGTATGATTCAAGGGAGCTGTTCTCAAATTTAAAAATAGCATCATCAGATAGTTATGAAAAGCATTTGAATAAATATGATGTGATCTTTCTTAATATGCAAGAATTCCTGAGTCAAAGCTCCAATGTGGAGGAAATGCTTAGCTTGCTTAAAAAGAGCGTAATATGGGATTTGTTAGATAAATACCCGGATTTCCGATACTTTGATGAAACAAATTTAATGAGAACTCTTCAGGATATTTATAATAAGACAAAGAGACCGTTTGTTGTAATTATTGATGAATGGGACTGCATTTTCAGAGAGTATATAACAGATAAAAAAGCGCAGGAAAAGTATCTGGATTTTCTAAGAGATTTGTTGAAAGACAAAGGATATGTTGCACTTGCTTATATGACAGGAATTCTTCCAATAAAAAAATATGGAACACATTCAGCGTTGAATATGTTTGATGAATTTTCCATGATTGATCCAGGACCATTGGCGGAATATGTCGGATTTACAGAAGAAGAAGTAAGCGAGCTGTGTGAACGATATGGCATGGACATGCAGGAGCTAAAAAGCTGGTATGACGGATATTCTTTTGAAGGAGCACCTTCTATTTATAGTCCACGTTCAGTAGTAAGCTGCATGCGATTTGGGAAATTTGGAAATTACTGGAATCAGACAGAAACGTTTGAAGCTTTAAAAATGTACATTGATATGAATTTTGAAGGATTGAGAGATGATGTGTTAAGCATGATCGCCGGGGAAAGTGTTCCAGTGAATACAGGAAGTTTTACAAATGATATGGCAACATTTCATACAGAGGATGATGTACTTACTTTATTAATCCATCTTGGGTATCTGGCATATGATTATGATAATAAGACAGTGAAAATACCAAATAATGAGGTGAGAGCAGAATATGTCAACAGTGTTTCAGTGTCGGATTGGGGCGAAGTTTCTAGAGCATTAAAAAATTCGGCAGATACATTGAATGCTATTTGGCAGAAACGTCCTGTACAAGTAGCAGAGGGAATCAGACAAGCACATTTTGAGACATCTCATTTGCAATATAATGATGAAAATGCATTGAGTTATACGATATCACTTGCGTTATATGCTGCAAGAAATTTTTACACTGTTCACAGAGAATTGGCGGGAGGACAAGGATTTGCAGATCTTGTATTTCTTCCTAGAAAAAAATTCCAGGAAAAACCTGCACTTGTGGTAGAACTTAAATGGAATGAAAGCGCAAATGGTGCAATTGAACAGATTAAGAAGAAAGAATATTGTAAAAGTTTAGAGGAATATAAAGGAAACATACTTCTTGTAGGAGTAAATTACAATAAAAAAACGAAGAAACATGAATGTATAATAGAGGAAGATATTAAGTAAAAGGAAGTAGGTATCCAACAAAAAACTCCCAATAGAAAATCATGCTTCAGAAGACATCTGAGTTGAAATTCTATTGGGAGTTTTTAAAATATCAATAAATCTTACGCTAAAAACAACGCATACAGTATCACAAGAATACCAAGCACGATTCTGTAATATCCAAATACTTTGAAATCATGTTTCTTAATATATCCCATCAGGAATTGAATAACGATAATAGAAGAAACAAATGCTGTTACCATACCAATCAGAAGAATTATTGCTTCTGTTCCGGTAAAGTTCAGACCAAACTTCACAAGCTTCAGAAGACTTGCACCGAACATAACCGGAATCGCAAGTACGAAAGTGAATTCAGCAGCAACGGTTCTGGATACTCCAAGGATCAAAGCACCGACAATTGTTGCACCGGATCTGGATGTTCCAGGGAAGATTGCAGCGATCAGCTGGAAAAGTCCGATCAAAAATGCAGTCTTATAAGTAAGTTCATCCATACTGTTGATCTTCGCAGGTTTGCCCTTGTGATTATTCTCAACAATGATAAAGGCGATACCGAAGACAATCAGAGCAATCGCAACGCAAGGGTAATTGTAAAACCATTTCTCAAACAGATCATTGAACGGCATTCCGATCACAATCGCAGGGATACATGCAACAAGGACTTTCAGCCAGAGGATAATGATATCCATCTTCACATAACTTAAAATTCCGTTTCCGGATTTCTTTTTTCTATGTGCATGTTTTGCCTGACGGCGTCTGACAGTGTGACTTCTTTCCGGCGCACCAAATGGGAAGATCTGGTTCCAGAATAAGATGACAACGGCAAGAATCGCACCTAGCTGGATCACAACTTCAAACATACTGTAGAATTCTTCAGAAACATCTAATTTCACAAACTGATTCAAAAGGATCAGATGTCCGGTGCTGCTGATCGGCAGCCATTCTGTGATTCCTTCCACAATTCCAAAGAGGAAGGATTTTAAAAATTCAATCATTCTTAATTTATACTCCTTTTTATTGATGGATTGCAGCTATACTAAGAGATTCTAGCACTAAATGCAATCATTTTTGTGCAGCTACACTTATGTTCTAAAGTGGCTTACGGTTTCTTATTATAAAACGTTGGCAAAAGATGTGCAAGAAATAGAAAGTATTTAAATTGTTAAATCATCGATTTAAGAAATTCCTAATATTTTTCCAATCTATCTCTTAAAAACCATCAAGTATCATGTATACTATAGTTAGAACTTGATCATGTGATAATTATGTTGCTGAGCTGTTATCGGTGTCAGCAATTATCGAGGGGTATGTAAAATGTATAAAATATTAGTATGTGATGACGATAGAGAAATCGTAGAAGCAATCGAAATTTATCTTTCTCAGGAGGGATATCAGATTTTAAAAGCATATGACGGAATCGAAGCACTGGAGATTTTGGAGAAAGAGGAAGTGAATCTTCTGATCATCGATGTCATGATGCCGAGACTTGACGGAATCCGTGCAACATTGAAGATCCGCGAGAAGAACAGTCTGCCAATCATTATCTTGTCTGCGAAGTCAGAAGATACCGATAAGATTCTTGGACTCAATATCGGTGCGGATGATTATGTAACAAAGCCGTTCAATCCGCTGGAACTTGTGGCACGAGTGAAATCACAGCTGAGACGATTTAACGAGCTTGGCGGAACAGCACAGGAGCCAAAAGAGACGATTTATAAGGTAGGTGGCCTTCAGATCAATGATGATCTCAAGCAGGTAACAGTAGACGGAGAATTTGTGAAACTGACACCGATTGAATACAATATCCTTTTGCTTCTGATGAAGAATCAGGGAAAAGTATTTTCAATCAATCAGATTTATGAATCCATCTGGAATGAAGAGGCAATTGGTGCGGATAACACAGTTGCAGTTCACATTCGTCATATCAGAGAAAAAATAGAGATCAATCCGAAAGATCCACGTTACCTGAAAGTAGTCTGGGGTGTCGGATATAAAATTGAAAAAGCATAGTGCGAACAGTAACAAAAGCACATGTAAAAATGGATAGAAAAAGCATATAAGAGAACATAGAAAAATGCATAAGAAGGCATAGAAGAAAGGGTTAACAATGAAGAAATGGTACAGGAAGACCGTGACAAGGACAATCGTTCTTGTTGTGGCGATTCTTAGCGGAGCATTGCTTGTGACAAATTTGCTTTCTCTCCTGACACTGGCGGGTGGAATGAGTTTGTCACAGATTCAAAAGATGAATACACAGTCTTTTGAAGAATCCGAAGAATTCAGCAAGATGGTCGAAAGCTATATGTACGATGTGCAGGAGAAGCTTTATCTGCAGAATCTTTTTGAAAGTGACGGTGCCTACAATCCGAAAAAACTGGTGGATGTAATGGAACTGTCAAAGAAGGGCAAGATTTCAGAAACAAATTTGTCAGGTGTCACGTACACCATGGAAGAACTGGTGAACTGGGGCGAGACTTACAGTGGAACAGATAACGACAATCTTTACAAACAGAATGGCGTGATCGTCTGTCAGAAACCAGACGGAAATTATTATTACTATTATACGAATGATTTCTTTTCTCTTATAAATGCAGGAAAACTTCAGTTCCAGATGGGCGAGCAGGACAGAGATCAGTTCCTGGCAGGATTGCAGGCGGGCGAATTTACGACTTCCGGCTATTATACATTTCAGATTACAGATGAAAACGGTGAGCTGCTTTATACAGACTGCTGGAACTTTGGTCAGTCAATGATTGAAAAATATGCACCGGTCGGAGCGGATAATCTACTCCAGGTTGTAAATAATAATCCGCAGTTAAATGGAAGACTGACATTGGTTTATGATAATATTGCCACAGCATTGCAGACAATCTATGAAGACTGGCAGGATTATGAAGGCGGTTGGGATTATCTGGAAGAAGGGAATACCAATTTTACCTATCTGTATGCAGATGAATCGACAAAGAAGGTTACTACAAATAAAGCAGAATATGCAAATTATGCAGATGTAAAGAAAAGCATAGAAGACATGATAGAATCAGCGTCAAAGAACCCTGTGAAATATATGGTAATCTATCCTGAATTGAAAGATTTTAAGACGAATATGAATGTTTCTTATTCGGATCAATGGCTCAATACACGTTCTTATGGTTACTATTCCGGCGGAACAAAGTGGAAAGATGTTTTTGCAGTTGCGGTTGACACAAAATATCCGATTCAGGACCAGTTCTATCAGACCAGTATTGATTATCAGAATAATATTCCACAGATGAAAGAAACATTGCATTTTATGATTTTCAGCGGAGTACTCTTTTTGGTCACAGTAGTGTGGTTGACATTGGGGGCAGGGAGAAAACCGCAGGGTGAAGAACTGCATTTGTTAAAGTTCGATTCCTGGAAGACAGAGATTGCTGCTGCAGTTGTTATTTTTGTCTGGGTGATTGGAAGTTATTTCTTTTTTGTAGCAGGAATCGATGGAATTCATATCTTATTTGATGGAATTGCAGGGTTGAGTAGTTCATACGGTGCTGTGGAAAGTAATACATTTATTCCATCATCCTATGTTCCGAATGTATATATGCAGACTTTAAGTCTCGGAGAATCAGTAGGTGCGTTTGCATATGGAACATTTACATTTACCTGCTTCTTTGCCGGCTATCTTAGTCTGGTAAGAAGAATTAAGGCAAAGAGTCTGTGGGAGAACAGTCTGCTTCGAAGCTTCGGTATATTTATCGGGAAAATATTACGAGACATGAAGCTTACAAAGAAAACAGCAGGACTTTTGATTCTTTATTTCCTGTTTCAGCTTTTCGTGCTTTGGGGTGGAGATTTCTTCCTGGTGATACTGCTGCTGATTGCTGATGCAGTGCTATTCTATTACATGGTTGCAAATGTGATGGAGAAGAATCGATTGAGAAAAGGAATTCAGGAGATCGCTGCCGGAAATATGAGTTATCAGATTCCAATCGACGGACTGCATGGGGAGAACAAGAAATTTGCATTGATGATCAACGGGATCGGAACCGGACTTAACAAAGCAGTTGCCGAGGCAATGAAAAACGAACGTCTTAAGACAGATTTGATCACAAATGTTTCTCATGATATTAAGACACCACTGACTTCTATTTTGAATTATGTCGGTATCTTAAGACAAACAGATCCGGCGGATCCGAAAGTTCAGGATTATCTGAATATTCTGGAAGAGAAAGCACAGAGACTGAAGACATTGACAGAAGATGTAGTAGAAGCATCGAAAGTCAGCAGCGGGAATATTTCCCTGGAATATATGGATCTTGATCTGTCAGAAATGATCCAGCAGACGCAGGGTGAACTCGAAGAAAAATTCGAGGCGAGAAATCTGGCAATCGTCACAGATCTTCCGGCAGAACCGGCTGTTGTGCATGTCGATGGAAGAAGAATGTGGCGTGTCCTGGAAAATATTTACGGAAATGCAGCCAAGTACGCAATGCCTGGAACCAGAGTTTACGCGACTTTGAAAACAGATGATACGAAGGTAAGATTTTCATTGAAAAATGTTTCCGAGCATCAGTTGAATATTCAGGCTGACGAACTGACAGAACGTTTTATCCGCGGAGATATTTCCAGAAGTACGGAGGGAAGTGGATTAGGACTTTCTATAGCGAAGAGCCTTACAACAATGCAGGGTGGCACATTTGACTTGTATCTGGACGGAGATTTGTTCCGGGTAGATATTATATTCCCAAGAGTGAAAGAAAAAGGAAATGCTGCCGGGGTAACAGAGGAATTAGCAGAGAAATCATCAAGCGGTGTATCTTGACATTCTATTCGCGTTATGCTAACCTTTTTAAGGAATGAAAAGCAGTGATAAGCGAAACGCGATGAGGAAGAGAGTAGTCTGTAACAGATTCTACAGAAAAGTCCTGAAGGCTGTCAGGCCGGATGTTGAGAGGGATGGATGGAAGACAGATGAAGATGGCTTCTGAGCAGCGCAGATGAGCCTGAACAGAGTGAGCAAGTGAGTTGTTTAAGCAGCAATCTTGAATAAAAAGATCCGGGTTAGTCTGTGAAGGGATTCGCCCTTTATAGCGAAGAGTATCAACAGTGAGAAATGCCGTAGTATTCAAAGTGGTTTTGATTAACAAAGCAGTTTTTACTAACGAAAGTGCAGATACTCATAGAGGTTTCTTTCCGCGAGGAAGGAACGAAGAGAAGTGGTAACACGGAAGTAGGATTCGTCTTCTCAGGGATGCAAGTCCCTGGGAGGGCGTTTTTTAATATATTAGGTTCTTTCCTAATATATTAAAAACGCTCCGCTAGGGATATGCGCTGCGGCGTACAAAGTAGGTGTCGCAAGCGACCGCCGCAAGTGCAAGAATGTGCCTTGGCACATTCTTTTTTCGCGAAAGATCCAGCAGAAAGTCGTAATAGTAGTCACTGGAATTTGAGAAAAAAATCCCACATTGTGGGAAAAGGAGGCAGAAAAATGTCAGAAAAACCAAAATATTATATAACAACAGCGATTGCCTATACATCAGGTAAACCGCATATCGGAAACACATACGAGATCGTGCTTGCAGATGCAATCGCACGTTACAAGAGAAGCCAGGGATATGATGTATTCTTCCAGACGGGAACAGATGAGCACGGACAGAAGATCGAGCTCAAAGCCGAGGAGGCTGGAATCACACCAAAGGAATTCGTAGATAATGTATCAACAGAAATCAAAAGAATCTGGGATCTGATGGATACATCTTATGACAAATTCATCCGTACAACAGATGAAGATCATGAGAAACAGGTTAAGAAGATTTTCAAGAAACTTTACGACAAGGGAGATATTTACAAGGGACATTATGAAGGAATGTACTGTACACCGTGTGAGTCTTTCTTCACAGAGTCTCAGCTTGTAGATGGAAAATGTCCTGACTGTGGACGCCCGGTTCAGCCTGCAAAAGAAGAGGCATATTTCTTCAAAATGAGTAAGTATGCTGACCGCCTGATCGAGCATATCAATACACATCCGGAGTTCATCCAGCCGGTTGCCCGTAAGAACGAGATGATGAACAACTTCCTTCTTCCGGGACTTCAGGATCTGTGTGTATCCAGAACATCCTTCAAGTGGGGAATTCCGGTAGATTTCGATCCAAAGCACGTTGTATATGTATGGCTTGATGCTCTTACAAACTATATCACAGGAATCGGATATGATGCAGACGGAAACAGTACAGAGCAGTTCAACAAGCTGTGGCCGGCAGACCTTCATCTGATCGGAAAAGATATCATCCGTTTCCATACAATTTACTGGCCAATCTTCCTTATGGCACTTGATCTTCCACTTCCGAAACAGGTGTTTGGACATCCATGGCTGCTTCAGGGAGACGGTAAGATGAGTAAGTCTAAAGGAAATGTTCTCTATGCAGATGAACTTGTTGATTTCTTTGGCGTAGATGCAGTTCGCTACTTCGTACTTCATGAAATGCCATTCGAGAATGACGGTGTTATTTCCTGGGAGCTGATGGTAGAGCGTCTGAACTCTGATCTTGCAAATACACTTGGAAACCTTGTAAACAGAACTGTTTCTATGACAAACAAATACTTCGGCGGAACAGTAGAAGATAAGGGTGTTGTAGAAGATGTAGATGCAGAACTGAAAGCAGTTGTAGAGAATGCTTCTAAAGCAGTTGATGCTAAGATGGCAGACCTCCGCGTTGCCGATGCGATTACAGAAATCTTCAATCTGTTCAAACGCTGCAATAAATATATTGATGAGACAACTCCTTGGGTACTCGGAAAAGATGAATCCAAGAAGGATCGCCTTTCTACAGTACTTTGGAATCTGATCCAGAGCATTTCTGAAGGTGCAAGACTTCTTGAATCTTTTATGCCTTCTACAAGTAAGAAGATCCTTGAGCAGCTTGGTAACGGACATGTAACAGAGAAACCGGAGATCCTGTTCCAGCGAATGGATCTCGAAGAGGTTATGAAGAAAGTTGAAGAACTTCATCCGAAGGTAGAAGAAAAGAAAGAGGAAGAAGCTGTTATCGACATTGAGCCGAAAGATGAGATCACATTTGAGCAGTTCGGAGCAATGCAGTTCCAGGTTGGAGAGATCATTGCATGTGAGGCTGTAAAGAAATCCAAAAAGCTTCTCTGCTCTCAGGTAAAAGTTGGAAGCCAGGTAAAACAGATCGTATCCGGAATCAAAGCACATTACACACCGGAAGAAATGGTTGGTAAGAAAGTTATGGTTCTTGTAAACCTGAAACCTGCGAAGCTGGCAGGCGTACTTTCAGAGGGAATGCTGCTTTGTGCAGAAGATGCAGAAGGTAACCTTGCACTGATGACACCGGAAAAAGAAATGCCGGCTGGAGCAGAAATCTGTTAATTGAAATGTTTGAAAATTCAGACAATTACAACCAAAGCGGATAATAAATAAAAAATATAAAAAAATCAAATGAATATATTGACAAATTGGATGCCGAATGTTATTATATAACCATCAAAGAGAGAAAGAAATCTCCCAAAGATATTTAACTAAGAAGGCAAAAGTAACAGATGCCTGATTAGATTAAAAATACAAGTTCAACAGGAGGTCAGTCCCATGGACAGTATAGTTTCAGATTTTTATCAATATGTCAGTGGTATGATGAGTGAAGGTTCCTGTGAAGAAAGAGACCTTTGCCAAGCGTAAAAGTCCAGTAGAAAGAAAAGAAGATCAAAGATCGGAGAGTACGGAAACTGGAAGCAAAGAGAAAAAGATGAATCACTCATAGATGTATTGAATAAAAATACCGCATATAACATAGAATGAAAAATGTGTAAAGAAACATTGAAAGGACATGTTATAATCTCAGATTTGTTATAAAAGCAGGAATGACTTGACAGAAGATTTAATACATAAAGTATTGAATGGATATGAAAATCATTCAGGTGATAAAATAACAGACGACAAAGGTCTCACAGGAACGTAGAATCGCGAATAATCTCCGATACAAAATATAAAATTATAATAATAATACAATTAAATAACACTAAAAATGCACTTTCAAAAGGAATTGAAGGTGCATTTTTTTGACATTACAGACCTCATATGGTAGAATAATGAAAGAGTATCGGCTAGTGCCTAATGGACACATTCAGACCAAAACTAATATTTCAATGACAATGAGGTGAGTACAGTGGATAAGTATGAATATAAGTTAAAGACAGAAGAGATGCTGGAACTTATGGAAGATGGAGAATACAGAAAAGCAGCGGCAGCAGCAGATCTGATTGACTGGAAGCGTGTCCGTAACGCAGGGATGCTGATGAATGTCAGTGATATTTATGAAAAAACAAAAGAGTATCAGAAGAGCTATGATGTGATGAATCTTGCATATCGCCGTTCTGAAGGAAGCCGCAAGGTGATCTACAAGTTATGTTCTCTTGCAATTAAGACAAAGAATATAGATGAAGCAATTGACTATTATGACGAATTTATCCAGATTGCACCGAAAGATCCGAACAGGCATATCCTTAGATATCAGATCTTAAGAGCGCAGAGAGCGCCGATCGAACAGCAGATTGAGGCTTTGGAGGAATTTAAGAAGGCAGAATATATTGAAGAGTGGGCTTATGAATTGGCGAAGCTTTATCGCGAAGCAGGTATGATGACAGAATGTCTGGAAGAGTGTGATGATCTGATCCTCTGGTTCAGCGAGGGTAAGTATGTTTATAAGGCAATGGAACTGAAGATGCAGTATAAGCCATTGTCACCATCGCAGCAGCAGAAATATGATCACAGATATGAGAAGCTTTCTTCAGAGACAGAAGAAATACCGGATCTGGCTTCCTATTTAGGAGAAGACGAGGAAAAAGATTCTGCGTCAGAAGGAGCCGAAGCGCTTGGAGATACAAGATCAATCGGGCTGACAGAACAGCCGGTGATGGAGAACGACAGTACTTCCGATGTGATTGACACGGATGCGGTTACTTTGGAAGCAGCAGAAGAGCTTGATGCCGAAGTAGACAATCCGGAAGAAGCAGGAGTGGAAACAGCAGAAGTTATAGAAGTTTCCGAGGATGAGTCAGAAGTTCAGCCGGCAACGGTAGAGACAAGTGGAGATAAGAGAACACTTAGCAAAGATACTGCTTCCATACCGATTGTCAGTAAGAATCCGGTAAAACCAGTCAAGAAGAAACTTGGAGATACGATGCGGTTAGATGAAGCTCTGCAGCAATTACTCAATCCGAAACCGGAAGTTCAGGCAGAACCGGGAGAAGAAGTTGAACCGGATATGACAGATCTGGAAGAGGATATTGCAGCAATTGAGGATGTAGAAGATCTTGAGATCGTGAATCAACTGACAGAAGAGAAGAAAGCTGAGGAAGCCAGTAAAGAACGAGTGGTTCCATCAGGGATGAAAGAACTGATACCGGAACCGGAGACAGAAGAAGAGCTTATAGAACAGGCAGTGGAGGAGACTTCAGAAGATGTCCCAGAAGATGCAGTTACTATAGAAGCAGAACCGGAAGAAGTTCTTGAAGTAGAAGAGGCAGAACCGGAAGAGGAAGAAATCCTTGAAGTAGAAGAAGCAGAACCGGAAGAGGAAGAAATCCTTGAAG
>OIZP01000681.1_pt1 | contig 20253 bp, 17 predicted proteins | sample 1588531 | NCBI WGS metagenome assembly OIZP01 (sample SAMN03283283) | human gut metagenome | biome: human-associated habitat; material: feces | host: Homo sapiens | place: Peru | collected 2012
TTATCTCACCCCTAACGGGGTGACCCATTATAACTATACCTGAATTGTGGTATTTTTCATGTTTATTTTCGTTGAATATCAACCATTTATAACATTAAAACAACCTCAAAACCATGCAGAACATTTTGGGGATTTTGAACACCCTACCTTAATGGGAAAAGATTTTGTTGCTTAGAACTTATTATTTTTGGCACTTGCTTTTGCAGGCTTTTTTGTAATCTTTGTCGCAGGCTTTTTTGCACGACTTATTCTTTTTAGAGCACTGCTTGTTTTTCTTGCATTTCTTTTGGCAAGCCTTCTTGCAAGAGTCCTTGCGTGCTTTGTTCATTTTGCAGCATTGCTTGCTTTGTTCGCACTTCTTTTGGCAAGTTTTATTGCAAACCTTGTTGCAAGCGTCTTTGCGTGCTTTGTTCATTTTGCAGCATTGCTTGCTTTGTTCGCAGGTGTCAGGACAAGCCTTGTTGCAGGGCTTTACATCGTCTGCCAATGCCATTGTGACACTGAACATCACAAGGCATAAAAGTGAAAGCATTTTTTTCATAATCAAGTTGTATTTATTGTTTAAAAATTAGTCTTATTGAGTTTGTCCTAAATGCGTTTTAGTCCACTGCGCAGCGAGTTTGTTACAACGCTTACACTGCTCAACGCCATAGCAGCTCCAGCTATCATAGGGCTTAGCATAAAACCACAAATAGGGTAGAGCACACCAGCTGCAATAGGGACGCTCACGACGTTGTAGAAGAAGGCCCAAAATAGGTTTTGGCGTATGGTTCGAACTGTACGAGCAGACAGTCGAATGGCTTGAGGCAGACGTAGCAAATCGGAAGTAAGCAAAGTGAGCATAGCGGTATCTATGGCAATATCGCTACCACGTCCCATAGCAATGCTTAAGTCGGCAACAGCTAATGCTGCACTGTCGTTAATGCCATCGCCTACCATGGCAACCTTTTTGCCTTCGGCTTGTAATTGTTTTACAAAGTTAGCTTTGTCGGCAGGTAGGGTGTGTGCTACGTAATGGTCGATACCTACCTCGCTTGCTACCACTGCAGCTGTTTGTGCATTGTCGCCTGTAAGCATGTAGGTTTCGATGCCTAAAGCTTTAAGTTGTTTGATGGCAGTGGCAGAGGTAGATTTAACTTCGTCGGTCAGAGCTAATAAGGCTAAGATTTTTGTGCCGTCGGTCAACGCTACTAAGCTGCACGCTTGAAGCGTATAGTTATTGGCAAACTGATGTTGTGTGGCGGTAAGAGGGATGTTCTTTTCTTGCATCCACTTTAAACTGCCTACATAATATGTGCAACCGTCTATACATCCGCTTACACCATTTCCGGGTAGTGCGGTGAAGTTTTCAACCTTGCAGGTTGTTTCGTCTTTTAAGAATGTGCAAACCGCCTCGGCAAGGGGATGTTCAGACTGTCGTTCGAGAGATAGTAGTATGTTGCGCCATTTACTTTCAGAGTCGGACTCAAACCATGCGGCTTTTACTTCAGGGTGTCCCACAGTGATGGTACCTGTTTTATCGAGTACTACGGCATTTATTTTCTCGGCAACTTCTAAACAGGTAGCGTCTTTAATAAGTATGCCAGAAGAGGCTCCACGACCAATGCCCACGATGATGGCTGTAGGGGTTGCAAGACCTAACGAACAAGGACAAGCAATAACCAATACAGAAACCATGGCAATTAAGCCGTGGGTTAGACCATTAGCGGAATCGAGTAGAATCCAAGCTATCAACGTGATAAGTGAAATGCCAATGATGGTGGGCACAAACACGGCTGCAATGCGGTCGACCAATGCCTGTACGGGGACTTTGCTGCCTTGTGCCTCTTGCACCATACGCACAATTTGGGCTAAAAGTGTATCGGTGGCACGTTTTTTGGCTCGATAGTGCAATGTGCCATTCTTGTTGATGGTGCCTGCCATAACCTTATCACCGATGTTTTTTTCAACAGGGATAGGTTCTCCGCTCAGACTACTCTCGTCTACATTAGAGGCACCTGTAATAACTTCGCCATCCACAGCAATGCGGTCGCCTGGTCGTGCTAATAGAACGTCACCTGTTTTTACGTCGTTTACATGCTTTGTAACCTCCTTTCCATTGGGAAACACACAAACTACTTGCTTGGGCTGTAGCTGCATGAGTTTGCGAATGCTATTGGTGGTGCGATGTTTGGCACGAGCCTCAAGCATACGACCTAACAAGATAAATGCGGTAATAACACCCACGCTATCGAAGTAGAGGTGAGGTTGCATGCCGTGAGAGATGAACCATTGTGGAAAGAAAAGGTTGCAGAAACTGTAAATGAACGACACGCTGATGCTCAGTGCGACAAGTGTGTCCATATTGGAGGTACCATGTTTTAGGAGTTTCCATGCGGGGGTATAAAACAGTCTGCCGTATTTCCACAATGAAAAGGCTGCTAAAAAACATGAGGCTACCTCTTGTCCTGCAAATAGATGGGGGATAATGCCTAACACCAATAGTGGTATGGCTATAGCCAATGCTCCCCACGCATTGCGTTGCATTTGTTTTAGTGCTTCGTTGTGATTGGCGACGCACTTCTTTGAGGTACTCTTTTTATTTGATGTATTGGGGGTGGTTTGGTTTAATTCGTTAGCAGAATTTTTTTCGGAAGCTACTTCTTCGTCTGCAAAAATGTGGGTTTCCTCGTCGTCTGTTTGGTCAATAATGAGTTCAAACCCCATGCGTTCTACGGATTGCTGTAGTTGTTGTGCCGTGCATGCTGCATCATCAAACTTTACGGTGGCTCGGTTCATGGGTAGATTTACATTCACTTCGACCACTCCTTCCACACTACGTAGCGCTTTGCCTACGTGGGCAGAACATGAAGCACAACTCATGCCTTTAACAGGATATGTTTTCTCTATAATCATTTTTTCTATAGTTTTGGGGTGACTTTAATAATTTTGCTAAGTCGTTTCTGTTATGTTTGTGAATGCAAATTTAGTGATATTGGTTTGTTCGATGGAATAAACTGTATTAAATTTGTTTACTCTGCCATTTGCCTGAACGCATATAAAGGTAGCATAATACAAGGACGATGCTGCTATACACAATTTCGCTTGCCCAACACCAAGGCAACGAAAGACGTAGGTGAAAGATGGCTATAGCGACATAGCAAGTGTAGACTATGAGGGTGCCAATTTCAATGACAAATGCTATGCGGGTATTGCCAGTGCCACTGACAGCGTGGAAGAGTATTTGCGCAGGGATGGAAAAAAAGTAAGAACAGAGTTGCACATAAAGCGCTACACGTGCTGCCTCCATAAGTGGTGCATCGGTGGTAAAGATACGCATGACCTCGGTGGGAAAAATGGCAATTAGAAGTAATATGGGGGTAAGAATGCCGTATGCCATAATAATGGTGCGACGCAACATAGGACGCACTGATTGGGGTTCACCTTGCCCCATGAGATTGCTCACTAAGGTGCTGGCGGTAGAGGCTAAAGCTACTACAGCCATAAAGGTGAACGACGATATGTTGCGAATGATGTTGGTGGCGGCTAAAGGTTGTTCGCCTAAGTGCTCAATGCTGAGGAAGAAGATAAACCAAGTGCCAAGTGAGAGGAAATTTTGTACCATAGTCCACACGCTAAGGCCTAAAATGCGACCTAAAAGGTGGAATTTGAAGTGAGGAAGTACGTTCAGTGCGTAACGGCTGTAAGGAATGCTACGCCATGTATAAATGATAAAAAATAGGGTAGAAACAGCTTCTGCCATACTACTACCTATGGCAGCACCAGCAATGCCTAATGCGGGGAAACCGAAGTTACCAAAGATGAGGGTGTAGTTGAACACCACATTGCTTAATACCATTATCACGGAATTGAGTGTAAGGGTACGGGTGTGGGTGGTAGCAACGAAAAAGGCGCGAAACATGAGGTTGATGAAGGCAAAAAAGAAACCATAGACACGCCAATGTAGGTAACTGTTTGCAGCTTCATAGACACGGTGTGAACTAATGAGTTGCTCCATGATGTAGGGCGAGAACTGGCGGGTGAGCACAAATAATACAGTTGCTAACACAAGTAGGAAACCAAGACTGTGATAAAATATGCTACCTATGCGGGGATAGTTCCCTTCACCATTGCGACGCCCCATGAGTATTTGTGCTCCGATGCTGAATCCTAATCCAAGCATAAACACGGTGATAAAGAAGATGCCACCAAGGGCTGATGCGCCTAATTCTACCTCGCCTACACGACCAAGGAAGGCGGTGTCAGTGATGCCAATGAGTTGCTCCATCAAAGTGCTGATGAGGATGGGGAAGGCTATCTTCCATATTTGTGAGTAGGAGAAAGTATGAAGTTTGGGAAACATGGTGCAGTGGGTAAATGTGAGGGTGAATATGATTCTTTATAGTACTTTAGGGGATATATTTGCGCACTTGGAGTTAAAACGCAGGGGAAATAATGAGAGAAAGGCTGTGTTGACCACAATAAGCGTGGAGCAACACAGCCTTTTTTATGCATTTGTGATTTCTTGACTATGTCAAAAAATTACTTGATAGCTTTTTCTGCTTTAGCAACTTGTGCCTTAGCCTTGGCAGCAGCTTTGTCGTAAACCTTCTGAGCCTTAGCCTTGTCTGCAGGGGTCTTAGCAGCCTTTACTGCATCGTAGAGAGTCCAAAGGTTAAACTTAGCAGCAGCTTCCTTCTGAATAGAAGTAATCTTGCTTGAGTATGCTTCTACAGCAGCTTCTTCAGCGGGAGTAGCATAAGCGTGCTTGTAACCCTTTTCTTTGTTCCACAAACCGCGAGTAAAGTCGGGGAATGATACGCTTGCGCAGTTGTTGTCCATTGAGATGGCACCGAGTTCAGCAATGCAGCACCACTCTGCAAGGTCGTATACGTCCATGTCGAGGGGAAGACCGTGTTGGAGGCAGTAGATGAGACGAGCACACATGATGAAGTCCATACCACCGTGACCACCTACCTTCTTAGCTAATTCACCAAACTTGGCAAGGATGGGTGATTCGTATTGCTTTTCGAGAGCCTGCTTTTCGGCTTCAGGCATAAAGCTGTGTGAACTGAGGTTGTCAACCTGGGGTTTATGACCGCTAGCAGCTAACTGCTTGCTATCTACAGCATAACCTTCAACAGGATATTTGTTAGCAAAACCCTTAGTACCAGTGAGCTGGTAGAGACGGTTGTAGGGCTGAGGATTCATTACGTCGTGCTGAAGTTCAATAACTTTAGCTTTTTCTGTACGAATCAATGTGGTGGTATGGTCACCATTACGGAAATCGTTGCAGGGCTTACCTGTCTTCTTTTCAACGAGTTCTTTACCATGTACGCTCTTGGTATCCATAGCAACGAGTGTCTTCATGCGGTCGCCACGGTGAATGTCGAGTGCTTGAGCTACAGGACCAAGGCCGTGAGTTGCATAAACGTCACCACGATTTTCACGGTTGTATTTTAAACGCCAACCAAGTTGTTCAGGATCTGAACCATTGGGGTTTTTCCAATAGTAATCCCAGAAATCGTCGAGGTTGTGGATGTAAGCACCCTGAGCGCGGATGATTTCACCAAACACACCATGCTGTGCCATGTTGAGTGTACGCATTTCGAACCAGTCGTAGCAGCAGTTTTCAAGAATCATACAGTTCTTCTGCATTTTTTCTGAAAGGTTTACAAGCTTCCAGCATTCTTCGAGGTTCATTGCTGAGGGAACTTCGTCAGCTACATTCTTGCCATGCTGCAAAGCGCATTCAGCTACGGGGAAGTGGTGTTCCCAGTCGGTAGCTACGTAAACGAGGTCGATATCGGGACGTGCGCAGAGTTCCTTGTAACCATTCTCACCAGAGTAGATGGCTGCGGGAGCGAGACCAGCCTTACGCAAATATTGTTGACAAGCTTCAGCACGTTCGGGAACATAGTCGCAAAGAGCTACTACTTCTACACCAGGAATTACGCAGAAGTTTTCTACAGCACCAGGACCACGCATACCGAGACCTACGAGACCAATACGTACTTTCTTAATCTTAGGAAGTTTAAGACCGATTACGTCCTTCTGACCAGCAGGGCGAGCAGGAGTTTCAATTTCGATGCTTCCCTTGTTCCAATGCCATTTGGTAGAAGGAGAAAGAGATTGTGCTTGTGCCAATGAGCTACCCATAGTGAGGAGAGCAGCGAAGGCAAAAGCAATACACTTTACCATTTTCATAGATAGATGAATTTATTTTTAAAAGATGATTATATTTTCAATGTTTGCAGTGCAAAGGTAGCATAAAGTGATTAAAATTGCAAACATTTCATCTTATTAAAGTCCTTAAAAACATGGCTTTGGGCTTTTTTAGAATTGTATGGCATAATGTGTGTGGACTATACTACTGTGAAAAGCATGTGTTGTAGCCCTAAAATTGTGGTTCAATGCTTACTCTATTTTTGTTTTTTCAAAAAAAGTGGTTCTAAAAATTCCGAAATAGAATTATTAGAACCACATTTTGTGATGTTTATTATTTTGCTTGTACTACACCTCAATATTTTGTGTGTAGGTACTTGCTAAATAATAATTAATTATTTCATTGTCTTCAAGTGCTCGAAAGCAGCCTTCACAAAGTCGCTTTCAGGATCAATTTCCTTAGCAATTGTAGCATATTTAGTTGCTTCTGCCTTATTAGGTGTATTGATAGCAACGTAGTAGAAGAAGAGGTAGCGGCAAGCCTCGTAACGTGCATTACGTGCCTTAGCCTTGATAGCATCGTCTTCGCTCTCGTTGATAACGTTTACATAGTTGTCGCGTACAGCATCGATAGGTTTGTTGGTGTCAGTGTTGTTGAGACGTGCCAACATTTGGTATGCGAGAACCTTAGGCAGTTTATTCTCTGTTTCAGTAGCAAGTACGTCCTTAAAAGCTTGTTCAGCCTTGTCGTGGTAAGCTTTCTTTTGTTCGGGAGTATTGTTTTCTTGCTGCCAACCTGCCAAATACTTGGTACCAAGTTGATATTTGTCAGAGATATCGGCCTTGTCGCCAAGGAGTGCAAGGTATTTTTCGAATACTTCGATACCCTTGTCAGCCTGCTTGTTACGAACGTAGAGGTTTGAAATTTCGTAGTAGTAAGAACCACGTTTATTGATGTTCTCTTCCTTCTTCTTATCTTCTTCGATGGTAGGGAATTTTTCCTCAAGATCTTTTACAGCAGCTTCGTAGTAAGTGATAGCTTCAGGATAATTGCGATTTTCCTTAGCAAGCTTTGCTGCATAATCAAAGTCCATGTAGAAGTATACAGAATCGGGGAACTGCTTGTCGCGGATATAAGCAGCAGCATCGTTTGCATTCTTCAAGGCTCCATCATAGTCCATTGCTGTTTCAACTTTGTTGTATTTAGCAAAGAACTCCATACGAGGAATGATAATGTCTTTGGGAGCAAGAGGCTTAACCTCGTTGGCAATCTGGATGATTGTATCGAGATAATCCTCATTCTTTACAGACATAGAGAAGAGTGCTTGCAAGTAGTTTTCGCATGCACGAATGTCAAGGTGTGTTGTATCCTTGGGAGTTGCTGCATAATATACCTTGTAGCTTTCGATAGCCTTGGCATAATCATCGAGCTTGTAATAGATATTACCCAATTCAAGGTCGGCTTCTGTGAACGAAGGATCAATTTCTTTAATCTTGTTCAAGTAGTCGATAGCAGCGTGGGGGTTGATGTTTTTATATACGAAAGCATTACGCTTCATGGCTCCTACGTTTGTAGGGTCGTTGGCGAGAACTTCGTCATAACGTGCACCAGCTTCACCCCACTTTTGGAACTTCATGAACACTTCTGCAGAGAACATGAGTCCGGGAATATAGGTAGGATCGAGTGTATAAACCAACTTGGCACACTGACTTGCACCCTGAAGCTCATTGTTTTCAAGAAAGTATGTACCTACAGCTACGAGGTCTTCCTTGTTTTTCTTGATTTTCTTTTCAAGAGCCATATACACTTTGCCAGCCTTATCGGGATCGTCCATCTGCAAACTAACAATTTGTTCGGCTTGAGCCTGGTACTCAGGATTCAAAGGAGGGCAATCGTAATTACGAGTTTGAGCCTGTGCTCCGCTAACGCCCAAAGCGAGAAGCGCTGAGAACGCTGCTACGCGAAAGATGTTCTTTTTCATATATTGTGTTGCTGTTTTATTCGTTGTTAATTTGGTTTTTTGTGCGTGAATTTATCATGTTATGCGAAAATTCCGTGCAAATATAGCAAATATTCAAGAGATTATGCCTTTTGTTTGCTATTTATTTGTCGAAGCACCACACTTTTAGTCTTCTTTCGTCAGTTAGAAGTTAACTCTTGTAAGTCTTTCGTCGATAAATTCGTGATTTCGCTAATCTCTGGTATCGAAAGACCTTTGGCTATCAACTTTTTAGCTAAAGCTATTTTTTCGCGTTGGGCACCTTGCTCAAGTCCTTTCGCTATTCCTTGCTCAATTCCTTTCGCTATTCCTTGCTCAATTCCTTTCGCTATTCCTTTTTCAATGCCTTGAGCCATTCCTTTTTCAATGCCCTGAGCTATTCCTTTTTCAATTCCCTGCGCCATTCCTTGCGCCATTCCTTGCGCTAAGCCTTCATCGCGAGCTGACTCAAGAACGTCATTTTGAATCATTACAGAGTCAATATGTTTGTCGTAGGCTAAGCGATCCGCATCGTTCATTGAATAATATTGCAATTTTTTGCGTGCTTCTTGCAAACCTGGTGCTTGGGTGTCAGGACGTATTTCCCCATTCTTTAAGTATTCAATCCATTCTTCGAGTGGGGTTACGGCTACTTTGTTAAATTCGTTGACGCGAACCAAAATGTACTCGGGGAAAATGTCGGAAGGCGATTTTTTGACTATGGTGCCTTTTTCTTTGGCGTTAACTTGTAGTTGATCCTTAGTGTGTACACCCACAAAATTATTTTGTCCCACATAAAGGTAGTCAGAGCCTTTGCCTAAATCAAAGTATAGAATACTGATTGAATAAATCTTCTTAACTTCTTTATAAGAGTTTCCTAAGTCGATATGTTCGGTAATGGCTTTGGCAACGCCGTAAAGAATACGTTCCAAATAATAGAGTTCGGTAGTATTCTGTACCTCGACAATAATAATATCGCCCTTTTCGTCTTTAGCTTTGATGTCCACACGATTAAATTTATCGGTGGCATCTTGTTGGTTTGACTCACTCTCTAATATTTCTATAACCTTTACTTTTTGGTTTAGAAACACAGTAAGAAAACCATCCAATACATCGAAGTTTGCCTTTTGTCTGAGCAAGCGTTTTATGGCCCAGTCAAAACGTATGTATCTATCTTTTAATCCAGCCATATTTTTTCAATTTTAAAGTTCAGATAATAGGGAAAACTATCTCTTATTTAATGCTTACATCCTTAACTTCTACAGGTGTAATGGGGAGTAACTGCGAATTGTTACAGATAATGGTTTGACCTTTTTGTCCTTTGGTGTAGAAGAAAAAGTTTTTCAACATCGATCGACTGCGAGGGTCTGTGTGTATGATATATACAGAACGTAGTAGGGGATAGTCTGCGGTGGCAATATAATATTGGTAGGGACGCACATACTTTGATCGTTCAATATCGCTGTAACGTGTTACGCGCATTACGTTGAAGGCGAGTTTTGAGAAATCAGCCAAAGCATTGTCATTAGCACCTTTAAGCCAATTTGCTCCTACAATCCCAATAATTTTAGGATCAGCCTCTACCATATCTATTACAGACTGGTTCGTTTTTCCCTCTGATGCATAGACGTTTCCTTTTAAGTCTTGTCCGTTACAGAGTGAATCTTTCATGTAGCGTACCGTGCTTGAACCAGAATTGTCAAAAACAAGTTTAAGCTCGCCTTTCTGATGTTTTGAGTTGCTTAATTGTTCCCAACGTGTTATTTTACCTGTCACAATACCTTTGATTTCATCGAGTGTGATTAGCGAGTCTTTGCATTCTTTATTCACAATCAACGCAATAGCATCAGAGGCAATCATAGATTGAGTTACTCCCAATCGGTGACTTTCTATAAGGGTGCGTTCATTGGGGTTAAGTTTGCGAGTTACCACAATACAACGTATGCTATCATTCACAAGCATGCGTATGGCTTCGTCCTCACTCACATATTGTGGTTTCATGTTAGCTTCAGGATGTGCCATGCCAAAGCTTTGTATGATGTTGTCGAGGATAGGTTTAAATGTTTCGTCTACGGCTACCTTTACATCATCTTCTTGCATCCAATTAGAGTTCGCTTTTCTGTTATTCTTGCACGATGCCATAAGGCAAACGGCTATGATAAGTGCATACTTTACTAATTTATTGAATTTCATTTCTTTGTGTGATTATTGATTGTAGTAGCAAAGTTAGTGCATGGCTTATAAAGAACAAAATGTTTTGCTGCATTTTATCTCAAAATTCGATAAAAAGAAACAAAAACGAGATAAAAAAGAGACAGGCAACAAGCTACACTATGTAGTGTGGCATTGTTGCCTGTCAAATTATCAGTTATTTCTTACATCAAGTAACAAATATGATTACTGGATGCGGAAACGTACGGGAAGACGGAACCAAACAGGAACAGGGTGACCATTCTGCTTGGCAGGAACGAAGCGAGGAAGTTTACGAACTACGGCTGCAGCAGCCTGATCGCACTCACGTGAGAGTGATTTTTCAATCTTCACATCGCTTACAGAACCGTCGGTACCAACCTTGAATCGGAGTACTACTGTACCTTGCAATTCTTGTTCCTGAGCAATTTCAGGATACTTAAGGTTCTTGCTTACAAACTGGAGCAAAGCAGATTCGCCACCAGGGTATGTAGCCTGTACTTCTACGAGGGCATTGTCAACCACTTCGGGTTCCTTGGGAGGAGTGACAGTACCACCAGCACGTTGATTTTCCTTCAAGTCATCGATGTTGATACCAGAGTTATCACCATTGGGGTTCACATAGTCTTGTGAGGCGATGGCGAACTTATTCTTAGTAACTTCATCCTGAGTTTTGAGTTCCTTAGAATGGTCTACCTTATCGTCTTCAACGATTTTAGGAACGGTAAACTGAATAGAAGACCTAACGTTTACCTTTTCAACTTGCTTAGGTTCCTCGTATTTGAGTTCGGGTTCTTTCTTCTTTTCTTCCTTCTTAGGTTCATCCTTCTTCAATTCCTGAAGTTCGGTGATTTCCTCAGAAGCCATGTCTTTGTTCTTAGCGATAGCTTCTTCTACTGCGCTCTTAAGAGCGATACCAGCAGCAGCTACGGCGATAAGAATAAGAACAATGATGATCGCACGGAGTTGGAACTTGCCTTTATTGGCGCGGTTACGATAAGCTCCGTACTCCTTGTTACGTCCTTCGAAGACCAAGTCACACCATTGTTTTGATGCTAAATCTATTTTAGACATAATTTATTGTTATACTTAGCTTATAGTTATTACTGCGCAGAGCCGTTCTTCAAAGCATCTATTTTGGCTTTGTCACCGTCTACGAACTTATCAATTACATAACGTCCAATGCTGCAAATTTGCATTTCATCGAGCACTTGGATAAGGTTATCATATGTAGCTTTATCAGATGCCTTGATGATTACGCTAGGAGTGTAATCAGCATTCTTGATTTTGTTAAGCTCTTCCTTATATTGTGCTTTCTGTTTTTGCTCTTGCTGCACGTTGGATGTTGCCATGCGAGCATACTTATCTTTCAATGCCTGAACAGCCTTTACAGCTTGGGGGTTGCTTTCGAGAAGCACCTTACGCAAGCCATTTTTGCCGTAAGTAGTGGCAAACAGTTTACCTTCATCAGGGATGTCGGTACCACCGTCGGGTTTACCCTTGAAATAGTAGAGCGTGTTGTTCTCATCAATGAGGATAGTGATAGCCTTAGAAGCTGCCACCTGGCTCTGATTCTCTTCATTTGTATCTTCTTTATCCGAAGGCATAGAGATTTCCATTGTCTGCGGTTTGAGAAGAGTTGTACAAAGCATAAAGAATGTCACGAGCAACATGATCATATCCACCATCGGCGTGAAGTCCACGCGCGAGCTCATTTTCTTTTGTTTACTTCCACCTAATTTTGCCATAACATTCAAATTTTAGTCTTCTACGCCTTTAAGTGAGGTAATCAAATTGTATCGATTTTCCTCAATCTCGCGCAGAGAATCCATAACTCTTTTAATTACAGCGTAGGAAGTAGACTTATCAGCCTTAATTGCAATACGCATATTCTCGCCACACGCTTCACGTGCTGTGCTTACCCAGGTTTTCAGCTCATTGTTTACGCTGTCGCAAGGAATACCGGCTTCTTTGCTCTTAGTGAGCAATTCATTCATTCTGTCACCACTTGCAAGCCATCCCTTGATAGTGTTAAGAGGTGTACCGAATGTAGGAGCCTGTGCAAATTCCTTCACTTCCTGAGGAGAAAGATCCAACTTATCAGCCTGATTCATAGCTTCAGCAAGCTTAGTGAGGCCTTCGGGAGAGTCCATTGTCATGAACACCTTACCATTCTTCTCGACAAAGATGGTAAGCAAGTTGGTAGAAGGAATCTTGATTTCAGAGACCGAACCAGGTGTTACCACCTTGATAGGTTCTTCCTTAACGAAAGTAGCAGTCAACATAAAGAAGGTAAGCAGCAGGACCATGACATCGCTCATAGGCGTCATGTCTATGAACGTATCTTGTTTTTTAATTTTAAAACGTCCCATGTCTTAAATACCTTTTTATGCTATTAGTGAGTTGCAGAGAAAGTTTCTACGATAGTAAAGCCAACTTCGTCGAGGCTGAAAGTCAAGCGGTCGATTTTGTTAGTGTAGTAGTTGTAAGTAATAACTGCGAGCGCACCAGTTGCGATACCAGAGGCAGTATTTACAAGTGCCTCAGAGATACCTACTGAAAGGGCTGAAGAGTCAGCGCCACCTTCGCCAGCACCCATAGCTGAGAACGACTTAATCATACCCAATACAGTACCGAAAAGACCCATCAAAGTACCGAGTGTTACAATAGTACCGATGATAGGAAGGTTTTCCTGCATCATAGGCATTTCGAGAGCTGTAGCCTCTTCAAGTTCCTTCTGGATTGAGAGTACCTTCTGTTCCTTAGTCAAAGTAGTATTCTCTTCCATTTCCTTGTACTTGCGAAGAGTTGCGCCAACAACGTTAGCTACAGAACCACGCTGCTTGTCGCAGAGCTGCTGAGCCTTAACGAGGTCGTTCTGACGAAGAGCAACCTTAATGTCTGCAACGAACTTAGTCAAGCTTGAACGACCATAAGCATTACGGATAGCGAAGAAACGCTCGATAGCCAAAGCTACAACAGTTACGAAGAGTGTCCAAATGATAGGCACAACGAAACCACCTTTGTAAACTGTACCAATGATACCTGCAGGTTCGTAAGTATTTTCAGAGAAAACTGAGAACATTGCGGGATCACCTTCAGCACCCTTGAAGTTTGAAAGGTGACCAGCACCGAAGAGATAGAGACATACGGCGATGATTGCACATACGATGATTACGGCGAAACCTGACTTGATGCCGGTAAAGCCCTTTGATTGTTTTTTGGGTGCACCCTTGGGTGCGCTAGCATTTGTAGTTGCCATTGTTGTAAAAATTAATTGTTTGTAGAAATTTTATTGATTGATTTTCAAGTGTTTTGCTACGCATACTTTTGCATAGCTACGTTTATTACGTGGCAAAGATAATACATTAAAATGCAAAATACGCTTTTTAAACTGACTTTTTTTATAAAAACTTTTGCTTTATGTAGTAAAAGTCATTTTTATGCGTCATCAGACAAAAGAATACTTATCTCAAGTATTACAAAATATGACAGTAAGGGGGCTTTTATTAAGAAACAATTAAGTATTACAATCTATGAGAGGGAAAACGCCTTCTTTAAAATAGCGTAAATTCCACAGTCATAGTTTGTAATACTTAATACTTACTGCAATACTACGTAATACTTATTTTTTATTTATTAAGTGTCATACTGCCTGAGCCAATCATTTGTCCGTCGGCAAAGATGTAGGCTGAATAAGTGCCTCCGCCTAAGAATTCGCTAACGGGCACATATACTGTTGTGCGCACCTCTTTTCCTGAATATTCAATGGTCTTGGCTGCCGAATATCCAATATTGCGGTTCTCGTAGTGGAAGGTACCCGATTGGTTAACCACCTGTTGTCCTGGTTTAAGCAGACGCACGTATACTGTGCGGTTACCAGCAGCAGCAGTTACATTACGTGTTATGGTAAACGAAATGGCAAATCGTGCAATATCCTTGCTCTTTTTGGCATTCTTTCCATTCTTCTTCAAGGGTAAAATGGCAATACCTGTTGCATCTAATTGTGCTGCAATAGCTACACGTTCGTTTAGATGCGTATTTTCAGCCTGGATATTGGTATTTTCTTGACGCACACGTTCGGCATCAGCGCGTGCCATGTCTCGTTCGCCCATAAGGGCTTGGTTAACCTGTTGCAAAGAGTCAACCTGTCGGATATAGTCGCGCAAAACGGCACGCACTGTGACGAGTTCGTTTTTTAAACGTAGAATTTCGGCAGAATTATTGGCTTTAGTGCGTTTGAGCTCTTTTAAAAGTTCTTCGGCGCGCGCTTGTTCTTGATTCAGTCGGTTAATAAGCGAGTCGTCTTTAACGCCACGTTTAAGTTCACCATACTGACTTGCAAACTCTGCATATTGGTTTTCCATTTCCTTTTTGTCGAGTTCAGCAAGTTGGCGCAATTCAGCCAGTTCTTTTTCTTTGTCTTCGAGTTTTTTCTTGTCACCATTACAAGCAACCATCATGCCTGCAAGTGCAATAACGAAGGCAAACAAGAGAGTTTGAGTTGACTTTTTCATGTATATGTATTAAAATGTGTCCTTCCTATTATAGAGGGGTAGGGCAATGTTTACTCAATCACAGTGGTCCAACCATGTACGTCGGGTTCAGTGCCATACTGAATGGCGCGGAGCAGTGTATAGAGTTTCTCGCTCCAAGGTCCGGGCTTACCATCCTTTGAAATGACGTAGCTCTTGTGGTTTTCAAGATCATCAATTTTGCGGATAGGACTAATCACGGCAGCAGTGCCACATGCTCCAGCCTCTTCGAAAGTAGTGAGCTCTTCTTCGGGGATAGGGCGCACTTCAACCTCCATGTCCAAGTCTTTAGCTAATTGCTGCAAGCTGCGGTTGGTGATAGAGGGGAGGATAGAAGACGATTTCGGTGTGATGTATTTACCCTCCTTAATGCCAAAAAAGTTGGCTGCACCACATTCATCAATATATTTCTTTTCTTTTGCGTCAAGATAGAACTCTGAAGCATAGCCTGCATCGTGTGCCATTTTGTTAGCTGCCAAACTTGCTGCATAGTTACCACCCACTTTGTAACGACCTGTTCCCAAGGGAGCTGCACGGTCAAATTCGCGGATAATTACGTAATCATTTGTAGCGAATCCACCCTTGAAGTATGGACCTACGGGCGAAACAAAAATGATAAATAAATATTCATCGGCAGGATGTACACCTACCTGAGCGCCTGTACCAATAAGGAGTGGACGAATGTAGAGCGAAGCGCCACTTTCATAAGGAGGCACAAAGCGTTCGTTTAGTTTTACCACCTTCTTAACCATCTCTTCAAAGATTTCGGTGGGAAGTTCGGGCATAAGAATACCGCGGCAAGTGCTTTGCAAGCGTTCTGCATTATCCTTAATGCGGAAAGCGCGAATCTTTCCATCGGGGCAGCGGAAAGCCTTCATACCCTCGAAAGCCTCTTGTCCGTAGTGTAATGCGGTAGCCGCCATGTGTATGTTGATGGTGTCGGATGATGAAACCTCTATTTCGCCCCACTTGCCATTACGGTAGTAGCAACGTACGTTGTAATCAGTAGGCATGTAACCAAACTTGAGGTTAGCCCAATCAATATTTTCCATAATGCTTGAATTATTATTTAATTTGCCGACAAATTTAATCAATATATCAATAGAGTGTACACAAAATGCCAGAGTTTTTGCATTAAAAGCAATAAAATGGGTCTATGTCGTTTTTTAAACGCAATATATTATGCCTTTTAAAATTTGGCAAATTGACCAATTTACTTTAATTTTGCTCAGTTTTTTAACATAAAAATTCTCCACACCCACCATGTACGCAATTATCATCAACGCTGTAGCCATTATTGTAGGCAGCGCCATTGGTGCGCTTTTTAAGCGTGGCATTAGCGAAAAATATGTAAATGTGCTAAACTCTGCTATGGGACTTTGTGCCATAGCTTTGGGCATGAACGTAGCCATAGATAGCATGCAAAAAACGCAATACCCCGTGCTTTTTATTTTTTGTTTGTCGTTGGGTGGACTTACGGGTACACTGCTTAAAATGGATCAACGCATGGAGCGTGCCACGCGTCGCATTTCTACGACCAACCTTGCTGAGGGCATCACTACAGCGATATTGCTTTGTTGTGTAGGTACACTTGCCATGATGGGTCCGGTGATGAGTGCGCTTTATGGCGACAACACCTACCTAATGACAGCAGCCACACTAAACCTTGTTACGGTGTTGGTTTTAGCCTCGTCTTACGGATTTGGTATAGCACTTACAGGTATTGCCGTATTCGTGTGGATGTCGTCGATATATGGCATCGCTTTGCTTTCTCGTTCTTTTATATCCACAGAACTAATCTCTGAAGTCTCGCTTGTGGGTGGCATTCTTATCACGGCTTCGGGTTTAGGTGTGTTACACATTAAAGACTGTAAGACCATAAATTTGCTCCCCTCGCTATTTATGCCGATGGTGTTCTTTGCTATTCGTGCATTGTTCCATCATTTTGGTATCAATTTTTAAAAACAGAAGGCTATTGCTTTGAAATACATTAGGGTGGTTCTAAAAATCAAATTTTTTAGAGCCACCTTTTTGGGTCACCAGTAAAACCCTGTGTTTGATTATTTGAGTTAGATTAATATTAATATTTCACGCGCCAACCTCATCCCTAATGGGGTGACCCATTAAAATAATACACGAATTGAGGCGTTTTCTACGTTTATTATTGTTGAATATCAATTATTTACAACATCAGAATATTCTCAAATTCCATGCAGAAAAAAATTACGGATTTTGAACACCCTACCTAATGGGGTGAGGATGGCGCTTGAAAATTCCCAAAAAGGCGTTGGTGTAAATTTCTTTTTTTTGTGTAATAACGATTCCGATATCATTCCGAAGTCATTCCGATATCATTCCGAAGGAAGAGAATTGGTCAAAATGTCGGTTTTGAAGAGGTAGGGCGTTTAAAATTGGTGAAATGTTTTGTGCAATTTTATCGGGTTTTAATGTTGGTAATGCACGCCCTGAATTATCGTGCAGGCGTGCATTCTTGATTGCAAAACCATGCAGAACATTTTTGGGATTTTGAACACCCTACCTAACGGGGTAACCCATCATAACAAGCCACTTACCGACAATAAGAACCAATAAAACCATGCGAAAAGGAAGCAATTTGACAGAAAAAGAGTTATGCCCAGTGTTTAAAAATCCATCGGCGTAGGGCATCTATGAGTGCGCTAAGCAGATAAATGGCAAGGTACAGCAAAACCATCTCTGCCATAAAGAGTAGGGTAGAGTGGGTGTCTTTATCGAGTTGGCGAATAAAGGCAAAATACTCTTTCCGCACAAGTAGGTGCTGGTGGGTGAGATATGCGGTGAAACTGCCTGCTGCTAACCAGTTGACTATGCTGCTTTGTAGTTTTAGACGCGAGAAGAAAAGTAAGAGCGCTACTGCTGAAAATATGAGAATGGGGTTGGTGTATGAAGCAAAAATGGGCATGAGCATGCCGATGTAAGGTTGTGCTATCATGCCTGCTCCCCAAAGTAGGAGGCTCATGCCAAGTACACAGACGGTCCATACCCCTAAGAACTTATAGTTTGACACGTGTTGCAGACGGGGTGAAAGATATAGTCGCAGATAGCGGCCTAAAAGGTAGAGTCCCATAAAGGGTACTGTGGCGTAACCTACGTTGAGGTCTGAGAATATGTATGAGGCAGGAATGGTGCATAGGTAGAAGGCTATTAAAAAACGGCGCAAGGTGGGTTCGTCGGCTTGACTCACAAAGGCATTGAGCACAGGGGTGAGTAGGTATAATAACAGATAGCTGTTAACAAACCAGTAGCCCCATAGTGGGCGGAAGTAGCCCATTATGTCGGTAGGCATTTTATAGCCCATGGCATAGGCAAAGGCGGTCATTATTGCCGAAATAAAGATGACTTGCAGCACGATACGCACGATGCCACGCGGACGAAAGGTGGTGCCGAACCATCCAGTGATGAGTACAAAAAGGTTGACGCAACCCATGCAGACTCCGGCGGCGGTGATGATGCCTAACCATCGGGTGGGGTGGGCTTGTACCATATTGGCTCGGGCATAGCCAAAGGTGGTAAAGGTGGAGTGCAGCACAATAACCATAAACATGGCTATGATGCGCAATAGCTCTAAGTTAGACTGTCGCGCTTTTTTCTCGGACATAAGAATTAAGTATTAAGTAATAAGTGTTAAGTATTACAAACTAAGTGATTCCTAAGTAATTAAGTAATACAAGAACTTGGAAAAATACTTACATTATGCAATGCTGATAAGTTCTACGTCGAAGATGAGGGTTGAATTTCCTGGGATGTCTCCATCCGAACGACTTCCGTATGCCAAAGCAGCAGGGATGTAGATGGTCCAACGGTCGCCAGGACGCATTTGGCTTAGGGCTATTTGCCAACCATCTATTACCTCGTAGAGGTGAAATGCAGCGGGGATGCCTTCGCTACGTGAATCGTCGAACACTCTGCCATTGATGAGTCGTCCGGTGTAGTGTACACAAACCACACTGCGCAAATCAGGACGGCGACCTTGTGGATTACCGCTCTTTACAACTTCATAAAGCACGCCTTTGGGCAATTTGTTTACGCCTTCTTGTGTCTTTTTATCAGCCAAAAAGGCTTCGTTCTTTAATTTGTATTCGCTTTTCTTACTCATAAAATTTAAAACATTAGGTGACTCAAGTTTCGGATTTAGTCAAGTCTACACTTGCTAAATCCGAAACTTGAGTTAAATATTTTAGGAGCAAAAGTACAAAAAAGCATGCTTAAAATGGTAAAATATTGAAGTGAACTATTATGTTTGGTACATTTTTTGCAAATTTGCATGTAGAACCGATGGGATTTTTTAAGAAGATTGCTGAAGAATGGCTTTTATAGGTTTTCGCCTTGCGAGGTGCTGTTTGTGTGCATAGCAATTTTCAAAAATCTTTCAAAACAAAATATTGCAATGAATAGAGCTGTGACCCCCGTGCTGCTTCTTACGGGTTATTTAGGAAGCGGAAAGACAACTTTGCTTAATCGCATTCTCTCGAACAAAAAAGGCATTAAGTTTGCTGTGATAGTGAACGATATTGGCGAGGTGAACATTGACGCGAACCTCATAGCCCAAGGTGGCATTGTGGGCGAGGGCGATGATAGCTTGGTGCCTTTGCAAAATGGTTGCATCTGTTGTACGCTGAAAATGGACTTGGTGCAGCAGTTGAGCGACTTGGTGCAGGAACAGCGTTTTGACTATATTGTGATTGAGGCAAGTGGTATTTGTGAACCTGCGCCTATTGCACAAACTATTTCGGTATATCCACAAATGTATCCTAACCTTGCAACAAAGGGTATAGCACGCTTAGACTCTGTGGTGACGGTGGTGGATGCACTGCGTTTGCGCGATGAGTTTGAGGGGGGTAACGACCTTTGCCAAAAACAATATGCTGAGGATGACTTGGCAAGTTTGGTAATTCAGCAGGTGGAATTTTGTAATACTATTTTGCTGAATAAGGCTTCGGAGGTTACACCGCATGAGTTGGCGCATATCAAGGCTATTTTGCGTGAATTGCAACCTAAGGCTGAGATTATTACGTGTGATTATTGCGACGTGGACCTTGACAAGTTGGTGAATGCGAATGCTTTTGACTTTAACAAAGTGGCAACTTCTGCACGATGGATTGAGGAAGTTGAAGGTGATGAGGAGGAAACTGCACATCATGAGCATGAACATGAGCATGAACATGAGCATGAACACGAGCACGAGCATGAACATGAGCATGGCGATCATTGCCATTGTCATCATCACCACGGATTAGAGAACGAGGAAGAGGGTGAGGCATTGGAATATGGCATTAGCACCTTCGTTTATAAGCGCCGTAAGCCGTTCGATATGGTAGAGTTCGACCAGTTTGTAGCACGTCTTTGGCCTAAGAGCGTAATACGTT
>OIZP01000685.1_pt1 | contig 20199 bp, 21 predicted proteins | sample 1588531 | NCBI WGS metagenome assembly OIZP01 (sample SAMN03283283) | human gut metagenome | biome: human-associated habitat; material: feces | host: Homo sapiens | place: Peru | collected 2012
ATGCTGTCTTGGATCTGATCAACAACAGGCCAAGAAAGTGTCTGCACTACCTTTCCCCTGTAGAGTTTATCCGCAAATCTGTGTTGCACTTGGCTTGACAATTTGCCGAACTCATAGCTGCCGTCTGTGCGCTGCCGTTCGTTGTCTCTCAGGATGCATCCTTTTGTGTCTCTCCGTTTTTGGCTCAAAATAAACCTTCCTTTCTGCCTTGCCGAAGAGCCAAACATAAACATCACTATTTTACCACACTCTTCAGCATATTTCCACTTTTTTACCATCAAATTTGTGAAGTTCTCAAGATAAAATTTTCAAACGCTGGCCTGATAATCAGCAGCTTCACACCATGCTTTGTAAAAATACCATCGTCTTGGTGTTCCTCAGCCAATTTACGGATTTTCTTTTCCCCAATTTCAAAATAGGCGGCTGCCTCCTCTACAGTGAGACAAAATTTTTGACTAGGCATCAGACTCAACTTCTCTGACTGCTTCACTTCGCTTAACTTCTCATTTTCTTTCATAGCACCGTATATCCTTTCTTTGGTTTTTGATATACGTGCCGACTTGGCTCAAAAAGCGACAAATTATTTGTCCGTTATTATGGCGAAATTTAATCCGTACTTTTGTGCATATTTCATAAATTTAATTGATATAGCGAGCAAATTCAACAAATTGTTCGCTGCAAAATTCTACAGATGCCCCCCCTCTTTCATCATAGAATTCCTTGAGATCTACTGGCTCTGGAGGTAGAATGTAACAATCACACTAGAGGAGGGAATCACATGGCTATTGATGCTCATAAAGAGGTAAAAGAGTGGGTGGACACTGTAACCCCTGAGATGCTGTACATGGATTTACGGCAAAAGGTATGGGGTCAGGACAAGGAAATACTGAAAGCAGCAACCCTTATTTTTGCGTTCTTCTATAATTTGATCTACGGGAACGGTGAGAAGTACCATTTTTTAATTGAGGGTACTTCTGGCTGTGGGAAATCGACTTTTGCCCATGCGCTAAAAAGTGTGGTTCCATTTCCAGTTATCATTGCTGATGCTTCACAGGTCACTGCCAGTGGCTACAAGGGTGCAGAGGCTTCCGCTCTTGTGGATGATGAAACATTACTCCAAGAATGGTGTGGGTGTGGCATTATTATCCTTGATGAAATTGATAAATTAATGCTTGGCCCAGACCAAGGCTATCACCGTTCGGCTCAGGAGAACTTCTTGAAGATGCTGGATGGCGATACCGTTATCTTGAAAGACGAGACCCATGTCAGCTGCGATAAATTATTATTTATCGGTATGGGTGCTTTCACAGAACAGCGGGAAAAGCGGAAAAACCCGCCTAGGTGCATTGGCTTTGACTGTGGCTGTGAATCTAAAGTATACCAGCCCCCATACCTTACCAAAGAGGAGCTGGTTCAGGCTGGGTGCAGTGAGCAGCTGCTAGGCCGCTTTATGACTGTGCTGCATTTCAAGCCACTAAGCCGAAAGGTGCTTGAAAGAGCCGTAAAAGAAGCTGTATCGGAAGTCACAAAGATCTGTGGGTATGTGCAGCTGTCAAACACCGAAGTCCGAGCTATCATCCAGAAAGCTATGACTTCGGACTTTGGTTGCCGTAGTATTCGGTCAGCGGTTTGGGAACGCTGCCTGGATCGGCTGTCTGCTTAATAATATTGGCTAAGGTAATCTTATGCCTACAAAATAGTCACAGTTATATACATATTGAGCAAAACGGAAAAAGAACAAACGGAATAAAATATTTTTTGCGTTTCGATATACCAAAAATACCGTTTGGATATGACAAAATTTGATGAACGGTTTTTATGAGTTCTACTGACAAAGGAAAGCAGCTGGATAATAAATACCCAGCTGCTTTCCAATACCAATGTCACAAAATTTAGGAGGGACATTTTATGTCCATGTATATACCTACCCAGTGTTTTCAAGAAAAGACAAAATTATTCATTCAGAGATTTTTTAAAGGAAAAGAGACTGGCTTCCCCATTTGAAACCAATCTTCTGTACTATTATGAAAAAGAAAAATGACTGTTGCAAACAAGCCGAGAACTATGTACAATATAAACAGCAAATAAATAAGCTCAGTACGTATCATGGAGAAAATAATATGGGTTTTCTTAGCAATTTTTTGAAAAGTGATTTTGAAAAATGGGTTGAAAGTGCTTCCTACGAAGAATTGGCAGCTGCCTATGAAGAAGAACGTCAACGATGGATAAAAGATGGGTACAATGGAGGGACTGGCAGAAAAACTCCGAAAATGAACCGCCTTAACGAAGAACTAAGTAAGCGTGCAGCAGAAGAATGGGAAAACAACCCTAATCGTAATCGTGACCCAAACTACCGCTGGACAGATGCAAATCGCTGGGATAAAGATTAAAAACATAATCGAACAGCATTAAATTAGAGCCACGGCAATTTGCCGTGGCTCATAATTATTATTAACGGTCTTGCTCCCATTCGTATTTCTTCTGTTTCTTTGGTTTCGTTGGGATTTTTGGCTGCTTTGGCTGCTTATCTTCCCATGCAGCAATTTCCTTTTTTGCTTCTTTTTCATCAATAATTGGTGTAGAAACCCAGTTTTCGATATGCTCTTTGTCAAGAACAAACTCCTCCCCGAATACATATTTGAATTTGGGTTCAAAGGTCTTTTGAAGATTGGAAGCACGAAATTTACGGCCTGTTTCCATGGATTCAAATGTAATATGCTTTCGCTCAGGTGTCCAGGTGACTTTCCACATAGCCCTTCTAAGCCGTTCTATGAAGTCAAAAATGCTTCTGGCTTGAATGAGTGCGTCAAGGATAGCAACCAATAATTTAAGGATGTCAATGTTCCGTGGGGTGTCCTGTGGCTCACTTTTGATGGCTCTGTATGTATTTTTGTGCCATGAAGTGAAATCGTCCTGGTCACGATCTTCACCATAGAAGTTCTTCCCTTTTTTCACAACGGAAAGGCCATATTCCTTACAGATGTTATTACAAATGATCTTTTGCTTCTCTAAATCCTTTTGGGATGTGTGTATTTTTTGACCATTTTCGTAATTAACGGAATCAAGCACAATATGTGCGTGGAGATGCTTTTTATCCTGATGGACAACGATTAACGCTTGATGTCCTGGGTATGCTTTCTCACAGAATTTATACGCAAAATCACCTACTTCTTCTGGGGTGATATTTTCGTTTTCATGGAATGATAATATAACGTGTGAATACAATCGTCCACTTTCTTTATGCCATGCTGCCTTGTTTTTCATAAAGCTCTTATAAACCTTATCAGAAGTAATTTCACCATGGTAAAACCCTGTGACACATTCAATTTGGTCTGGCGTTTTTTCGCTATTCAGGACATAATTAAGAACTGATTTCAATGCCTGCTTGGAAGTTGCCTTTGCGGTAGATACTTTTAGAATCGCCATAAATTACCCCTCCTTTTTGTGCTTCGGTTTGGCTGGATGGGGATAACGAGTTAATTCACCACGCAAAGAATCGTTTAATTCTTCAATAACATCCAGAAGTTCGGCGGTCACAGAATTTAGCTCAGATAGGCTTGCCATATGACGCTGCTCATGTGCATATCTGGTTAATTGGTTCAAATTATGTGCAATGCCATTGACCTGTTTTGCCATGCCTTGCAGCTCATGTAAAAGTGCTTGAAACTGTTTTTCCCCATATTCTGTAAGGATCGGTGTTTTAAGAACAGCTGCCAAAAGGTATGCCTGTTTGCTAGGAACCGTAGATTCCTTATACAGCTTTTCAAATTTGTCACGTTCTTCAACAGACATACGAACTGTTATGGATTGCCCACGCTGCCTTGGATGATCCATATACCGAGTTCTAGGCATTGGATTCCGTTTGATTTCTTCTTGAAATTGTTTGTAGAAATTCATAAAATTCCCTCCTTGTATTTTGATTTCGTCTTTATACATGGAGGGTTTTGCCCCAAAAGGACAAACTAATTTTGTAAATTACCGTTTTTATTTACTACCGTATCGTTCAGGGGGAGGGGGGAGCTTTACCGTCAGAGCATAGCAGCAAAGTAGCGATGGAGTAAATAGCTGTGAGTGTCGCAACAGCTATGAAACGGAATGGCTACGGTACAGGGAAAAATAATATAAATTACGCTATTTTATATTATTTATTTTTCCCTGTGTGCTGCGGTGTTTTCGGGGGTCAAGGGGGAACGCCTTGCAAGGCAACTCCCGTGGAGTTGGCCTAGGGGTAAAACCCTAGGCGAAACTTGCCTTTAGCTCTGACGGTTGGAGCGGAGAAGGGGAAAATACAAGCCCACGGAATTGGTTGACAACAAAGGCAACCTGTTCTGTGGGATAATAGTATAATGGTATAATACGCTGGTATAAGACGGCTTTTCTCGCTTTATACCAATATTCCCGTGGCAGATAAATAAGATTTTTACCATTGTTTTCTCCTTTTTGAGCGGTCATAGGCTTTTGTACCAGTATAGCATTTCCCCGGGATATTCGCAACCGTTTATGGGAATTTTGGAAGAATGGAAAGGAAAAAACAGAAGCTCCGGCAGATGCTCTGTTGTCCTTTTGCCGATGGAGGCTTTCGGCACAATTGCCAAAAACACGGCCGCTTTTTCGGTCTCCGTTTCTTTCATGCGAATTTACAAATTCCGTCTGCTATGGTATCCTGAAATGATAAGAAACGAGAAAAGAGGCGGCTATCTTATTATGTATCTGGCGCATATTTCCGAGGACGGTCGGGAGCAGACCGTGGAAGCCCATTTGCGGGAAACCGCCGAGCTTTGCGGCAGCTTTGCCGCGAAATTCGGGGAAGAAAAGCGGGGTCGGCTTCTGGGTCTGACCCACGACATCGGCAAAAATTCCCAAGCCTTCCAGAAGCGGCTTCACGGCGGAGCCAAGGTGGATCACGCCACCGCCGGTGCCCTGGAATGCGCGAAAATCCGGGAGAACCTGTCCGCCTGCTGTGTCATCGGACACCACAGCGGCCTGCCGGATTTTGGAAACCCCGGAAATGATTATCCAGGTGCCCCCACCTGCATAGGACGGCTGAAAAAGGGAAAGGACGGCGGCATCCCGCCCTATGCGGCCCCTGATTCTCTTCCGGAAGCTGGGCCCATGCCGAAGTTCCGGGATACCTTCACCCTGTCCCTCTGGGTGCGGATGCTGTACTCCTGTCTGGTGGACGGGGACTTTCTGGACACGGAGGCCTTCATGTCCGGCGGTACTGTCCAGCGGCAAGGCTACGATCCGCCAGAAACCCTGCTGGAGCGGCTGAATGCCTACATTGCTCCCTGGTTTCCGGGCAAAACCGAGCTGAACCGGAACCGCTGCGCCATTTTATCCCAATGCCTGGAGGCCGCCTCCCAACCCCGGGGCGTATACTCCCTCACCGTCCCCACCGGCGGCGGAAAAACTGCGTCCTCTCTGGCCTTCGCCCTGAAGCACGCAGTGGAGCACGGCCTTGACCGGGTGATCTATGTGGTGCCCTATACCTCCATCATCGAGCAGAACGCCGACGTGTTCCGGAAGATTCTGGGGGAAAACAACGTAGTGGAGCATCACAGCGGCGTGACCTTCGACGAAGATGAGGAAACCAACAAGGGCAACCAATTCCAGCGGCTGGCCGCGGAAAACTGGGATGCCCCGGTGATTGTCACCACCGCCGTCCAGTTTTTCGAGTCTCTGTATGCCAACCGTTCCAGCCAATGCCGGAAGCTGCACAATATCGCAAATAGCGTGATCGTGTTTGATGAGGCTCAGATGATTCCCATGTGCCACCTGACGCCCTGCGTGGGGGTCATGGCAAATCTGGCAGCTCACTTCCGTGCCACTGTGGTTCTTTGTACCGCCACCCAGCCGGTACTGGGAGATTTGTTCCGGCAGTTCTGCCCGGAGCTGGAAATCCGGGAAATCTGCCCGGATTTTCCGATTACATTTCAGAAATTCCGGCGGGTCACCTACCGGGACGGCGGCACGCTGAGTCTGGAGGCTCTGGCCGAGCAGCTTTCCCAGCAAAAACAAGTGCTGTGCATCGTGAATACCCGGAAGGAGGCTCAAGATATCTACGCATTGCTCCCCAGAGACGGAAGCTTTCATCTGTCCACCCTCATGTATCCGGCTCACCGGAAAGCGGTGCTGGACGAAATTCGGGAGCGTCTGAAGGGTGGTCTGCCCTGCCGGGTGGTGTCCACCTCCCTGATTGAGGCCGGTGTGGATGTGGATTTCCCGGCGGTCTATCGGGAGCTGGCCGGGCTGGATTCCATCGCCCAGGCGGCGGGCCGGTGCAACCGGGAAGGAAAGAACGGCCCGGATGAGAGCATCGTCACCTATTTCCGGACGGAGAGTCCGATTCCGCTTTTGCAGCGGCAGAACACCGTCGCCGCCGCCTCTGCCATAGCTGGCGGCGGTGACCCGGGAGCCCCGGATACTATGGAGCGGTATTTTTCCATCCTCCGCTATAATATCGGCGAAAATACCGATAAATCCAGTGCGGTGGAGGGACTGCGGAAGGGCATTGCCGGCTGCGCCCTCCCTTTTGAAACCGTGGCAGAACACTTTCATCTGATTGAGGACAATTCCCGCACTGTCTATATCCCCCTGGGTGAAGGGGAAGCACTCTGCGAAATTCTGAGGGGCGGCCACGCCACGAAACAGGACTACCGCCGGGCGGGGCAGTACAGCGTCAGCGTCTACGAAAATCACTACCAGGCATTGTACGCCGCCGGGGCATTGGAACCTCTGACCGAGGACGGCGCAATTCTCACGAATCTCCGGCTGTACGATTCGGAGAAGGGACTTTCCCTGGCTGCGGAAAGCGGGCAAGCCTTTTTTGCCTGAGCAAATAATAGGAATTCTACCCGATTTATTGTACCAATTCTATGATAATGTATCGGAAAGCAGAAAGAACAGGGCTTTCGCCCTGTTCCTCCGCTTAGGTAATTGTCTCACTTATTATTTCAATCCACAAGGGTGAGTCCCTTGACTAGGACAGTATGCCATATGTTCAAAGCAAAGTCAACTCAACATTTTTAGAATTTCTTTTAATTTTCTCAATTATTGAATTGACAAATAGAAAGAGTTGTGCTACAGTACAAGTGTACTCAGTTTACGAAACCGGGCAGGGCTTGAAAGGAGGCACCCGCCCTCCCGGTTAACCTACTATATAGAATATCAGAAAGGAGAATGCCTATGTCAATTTCCGTTGAAGTCTGGGGGGACTACGCCTGCTTCTCCCGGCCGGAACTTAAGACGGAACGGGTCAGCTATGACGTGATGACCCCCTCTGCTGCCCGGGGACTGCTGGACGCTATCTACTGGCATCCGGGTATGCGGTGGGTAGTGGACCGGATTCACGTCTGCGCCCCCATCCGCTTCACCAACATCCGGCGCAACGAGGTAAAGGACATCATCAGTGCCCGAAACGCCAAAGCCGCCATGGAATCCGGCAAGGGAATTTATCTGGCCACCTCAGAAAGCATTCAACAGCGGGCAGCCATGGTTCTGCGGGATGTCCGGTATGTCATCGACGCCCATTTCGAGATGACCGCCCGGGCTACCCCCACAGACAACCCCGGCAAATTCCAGGACATCATGCGCCGCCGGGTGGAAAAGGGTCAGTTCTATCACCAGCCCTGCTTCGGTGTCCGGGAGTTCCCGGCCCAATTCAAGCCCTGTGAGGAGCTCCCGCCCTGCCCGGAGGGTCTGGCGGGAGAAAAGGATCTGGGCTGGATGCTGCTGGATCTGGACTACTCCGACAGGGAAAACATCACGCCCCGGTTCTTCCGGGCCGCCCTCCGGGACGGCGTGCTGGAGGTTCCGCCCATGTACTCCCAGGAGGTGCACGGATGATTCTGCAAGCATTGACGGAACTGTTTGAAGACCTGGTGCGGCAGGGAAAGCTCTCCGCCCCGGGCTGGAGCAACGCAAAGATCAGCTACGCCCTATGTCTGGACGAAAACGGCGCTCTGGTCGCTGTCATGCCCACACAGCATGAGGAAACAGTGGGAAAGAAAACCCTGCTCCGGCCCAATCTGATTTCTCTTCCTAGCACCGTTACCCGCACCGTGGGAATCTTGCCGAACTTCCTGTGGGACAACTCCAGCTATCTGCTGGGCGTGGACGAAAAGGGCAAGCCCGAGCGAAGTATTCGCTGCTTCCAGGCCGCGGCAGAGCTTCACCACCAACTACTTAGCGACGTGGACACCCCCGCCGCCAAGGCGATTCTGGCCTATTTTGACACCTGGGAACCGGAAAACGCCAGAAGCTGTCCGGCCCTTGCCGACAGTCTCCAGGAAATTCTCAAGGGCGGCAATCTGACTTTCCAGGTAAACGGAATTTTCGCCCGGGATGACACAGCCATTCAGGATGCCTGGAGTCGGCACTATGACGGCGGCGACGGAGAACCCCAGCAATGCCTGGTCACCGGCAAGCTGGACACGGCAGTGGCCGTCCACCCAGCCATCAAGGGCGTGGTCGGTGCGCAATCCAGCGGCGCAGCCATGATTTCCTTCAACGCCCCGGCTTTCTGCTCCTATGGCAAGGAGCAGAGCCTGAACGCGCCGGTGGGGAAATACGCCGCCTTCGCCTACACCGCCGCGCTTAACTATCTGCTGGCAGACAAGACCAACCGTCACCAGATTGGGGACACCACCGTCGTCTGCTGGGCCAAGGGCGCGGAACCCCAATATACGGATTTTGCCGACTTTTCTCTCTTTGGCGACAATTTGCCGGAGGAATGGACGGAGGACGACCTGCACGATGCCATGAAAAAGCTTGCCGACGGGCTTCCCTGTCCGGAGCTTTCTCTGAACCCCGACCATCCGTTCTACATTCTGGGTCTTTCTCCCAATTCTGCCCGGCTGTCCGTCCGGTTCTTCTGCCGGGATTCCTTCGGCAATCTGGCAAAGCATGTGAACGAGCACTATGAGCGATTGAAAATCCTGGGAAGCCGCTACCGGTTTATGCCCCTGTGGGCACTTCTGCGGGAAACCGTGAATCAGAATACCACGGACAAATCCCCCTCTCCTGTCATGGCCGGTGCCGTGGCCAGAGCCGTCTTCACCGGCTCACTCTATCCCGCTTCCCTGCTGGAGGCCACCATGCTCCGCATCCGGGCGGAGCGGGATATCACTCCGGGACGGGCGGCCATTCTGAAAGCTTACTACACAAAAAATCCCCATGATCTATGCCCAAAGGAGGTATTAACCGTGAGCCTGAACGAGAGCAGCACCAACATTCCCTATACCCTGGGCCGCCTGTTCGCCGTATACGAGGCGGTTCAGGAAGCGGCAAATCCCGGACTTAACGCAACCATTAAAGACAAGTACTTTAACTCCGCCTCCGCGACTCCTGCCGTGATTTTCTCCATTCTGGGAAATCTGAGCCAGAAGCATCTGCGCAAGCTGGAGGCCGGTCAGCGAATCTACTATGAAAAGCAGATTTCCGCATTGAAGGGCGTTCTGGGAGAAAGCTACCCCACCCGGCTTTCCCTGCCGGAGCAGGGCTCTTTCGACCTGGGCTATTATCACCAGAACCAATTCCGCTATACAAAGAAGGAGGATAAATAATATGAGCACCATTTCCAATCGGTATGAATTTGTAGTTTTCTTTGATGTGGAAAACGGAAACCCCAACGGCGATCCCGATGCCGGCAATATGCCCCGGATCGACCCGGAAACCGGCTACGGCCTGGTTACCGACGTATGCCTGAAGCGGAAGATCCGCAACTATGTGGAGACCGTGAAGGAGGGCGAACCGGGCTATCGGATTTATGTCAAGCAGGGCGTTACGCTGAACAGCAACGACAACGAGGCCTGTGATTATGCGGGTGTTAAAGCGGATAAGCTGAAGGAAGCCAAGAAGAAAGACGAAAATCTGGACGAAAAAATCCGGAACTTCATGTGCGAAAACTTCTTCGATATCCGCACCTTTGGCGCGGTGATGACCACTTTCGTTGCCGGCTCTTTGAATTGCGGCCAGATTCGAGGCCCCGTCCAGCTGGGCTTTGCCCGAAGCGTTGACCCCATCGTCCCCCAGGAAGTGACCATCACCCGTGTCACCTTTACAACGGACAAAGAGGCGGAAACGAAAAGCGGCAACACGCAGATGGGCAGAAAGTACATTGTCCCCTACGGTCTGTACCGGGTTGATGGCTATATTTCCGCCAATCTGGCCAGGAAAACCACCGGTTTTTCCGAGGACGACCTGGAGCTTCTGTGGCAGGCGATTCTGAACATGTTCGAGCTGGATCGTTCCGCCGCCCGGGGCAAGATGGCCGTCCGGCAGCTGATCGTCTTCCGTCACGACTCCGAGCTGGGCAACGCCCCGGCCTGGAAGCTCTTCGAACTAGTGAAGGCGGAGAAGAACCCCGGCGTAGTGGCTCCCAGAGCCTACAGCGACTATACCCTCAGCGTGGACGAAGAAAATCTTCCCGCCGGCGTTACCTGCACACGGATGGGGTAATCTATCCGGAGGAGGACTTCCTCCAATTGTCCGGCTTGCAGCACTTTGCCTTTTGCCGCCGTCAATGGGCTCTCATCCATATCGAGCACCAATGGGCGGAGAATTTCCGCACCATTGACGGCTCCCTTCTCCACGAAAACGCCCACGACACCGGTTTTCAGGAAAGCCGGGGAGACCGGTTCATCACCCGTGGGGTCAGCGTATATTCGGCGGAGCTGGGGGTGTCCGGCCAGTGCGATGTGCTGGAATATCACCGGGGTGACACGGGCATTCCCCTTGCGGGAAAAGAGGGACTCTGGCAGCCCTACCCGGTGGAATACAAGCGGGGAAAGCCGCGGGAGGACACCGGAGACGCCCTTCAGCTGTGCGGCCAGGCCATGTGCCTGGAGACCATGCTCTGCTGCGATATTCCGGAGGGTTCCCTCTACTATGGGGAAATCCGCCGCCGGGAGAAGGTTCTTTTTACCCCGGAGCTGCGCGCCCAGGTCAAAACCCTGCTTTCGGAAATGCACGCGCTCTACCGCCGGGGCTACACCCCCAAGGTCAAGCCCACCAAGTCCTGCAATGCCTGCTCCCTGAAGGAGCTGTGTCTGCCGAGGCTGATGAAGGCCAAGCCTGTTTCCGCCTATCTGAAGGCGGCTCTGGAGGAAACGCCATGAAACAGCTGCTCAACACCCTCTTTGTCACCTCCGAGGACATCTATCTGTCCCTGGAGGGGGAGAATGTGCTGGCCAATCGGGAGGGGGAGGTCATCGCCCGGTATCCTCTGCACACCCTCCAAACCATTGTCAGCTTTTCCTATTCCGGAGCCTCTCCGGCCCTCATGGGGAAATGCGCGGAAAATGGCATCGGCCTTGCCTTCTGCACGCCCCGGGGCCGGTTCCTGGCCCGGGTCTGCGGGGAAGGCAGCGGCAACGTGCTTCTGCGCCGGGAGCAGTACCGGATTGCCGATGATTCCCTCCGGTGCTGTGAAATTGCCAGAACCATGATTTTCGGCAAGCTGAGCAACGGTGCTTCCAGCATCCAGCGCACCCTTCGGGATCACGCGCCCCGGGTGGAAGGCCTGGGTCTGGAGCAAGCGGCGGCAGACATCCGGACGCTGCTTCCCCAGGTTCTGGAGGTTTCCGACCCGGATACCCTCCGGGGGCTGGAAGGCATCGCCGCCAGTGCCTATTTTGGGGTCTTCGACCATCTGCTTCTCGGCCGGAAGGAGGATTTCTTCTTCCACGGACGAAACCGCCGTCCGCCCCTGGATCGGGTAAACGCCATGCTGTCCTTTGCTTACAGTCTGCTGGCTCACGACTGTGCCAGCGCACTGGAAAGCGTAGGGCTGGATGCCTATGTGGGCTTTCTCCACCGGGATCGTCCCGGACGGCAGTCCCTGGCTCTGGATCTGATGGAAGAGCTTCGCCCCTGCATGGCCGACCGGTTCGTGCTCACCCTGGTGAACAACCGGATGATAAAGCCCGAGGATTTCCAGGTTCAGGACAGCGGCGCGGTGCTGCTGACCGAGGACGGCCGTCGGAAATTCCTGAAAACCTGGCAGGAGCGGAAGCGGGACGGCCTGACCCACCCCTACCTGGGAGAGAAGCTGAGCTGGGGCATGGTGCCCTATGTTCAGGCGCTGCTGCTGGCTCGGTTCATCCGGGGCGATCTGGACGCCTATCCGCCCTTTCTGTGGAAGTGAGGCTATGCTGGTACTGATTACTTACGATGTGAACACGGAGGACGCCGCCGGCCGGAAGCGTCTGCGGCAGATCGCCAAAAAATGCGTGGATTACGGCCAGCGGGTGCAGAATTCGGTGTTCGAGTGTCTGCTGGACGCTGGCCAGTGCCGGAAGCTTCAGGCCAGGCTGGTGTCCATTATGGATCCGGAGAAGGACAGCCTGCGCTTTTACTATCTGGGAAACCAGTATGAGAAGAAGGTGGAGCATTTCGGTGCCAAGAACACCTATCTGCCGGAGGACACGCTGATTCTCTAGGCCGGGAGCCCCGGCGGGCAATGCGTGCGCAAGCTGGTCTGGAATCGATCGGCTGTTGGGTACCGCTCGGTATCGGCACAGAAGCCAAAGAACAGTGCCCTTGCGCCCCGGAAGCCCTGGCGGGCAATGCGTGGTCGGCTGGTCTGGAATCGTTAGGCCTTTGGGTACCGCTCGGTATCGGCACAGAAGCTAAAGAACAGCGCCCTTACGCCCCGGGAGCCCCGGCGGGCAATGCGTGGTCGGCAGGGCCGACAGCCAATGCGTGTGCAAGCTAGTCCGGTATCGCTACACCATTGGGAATCGCTCGGTATCGTTCTTGCAGTGCGGTGGTATAGAAGATGCCATTGCGAACCAGTGGGTACACTGGTTTGATCCTTTCCGAGGGTTCCATCCGGTCACAATCCGTCTTTCGGCAAAAAACGTAGGGGCCGATGCCCTCATCGGCCCGCCCCTGCGAAGCCTAAGCTCCCAGGGAATCCCCGGGAGGTTCGCACGATATTTTCGGCAGAAAACGGCTGTTGTGCGCTCAGGACACCGGCTGACACCGGCTGTTTACTAAGAAATCGCATTCAAAATTTACCTTTTCGCCAAAGATACGCAGGTAAAACTGTGCATCTTTGCTGTCGCTCCCCCCACGGGGAGCGTGGATTGAAATAGGCAATATATCAAAGGGGTAGAGCATATATACAGTGTCGCTCCCCCCACGGGGAGCGTGGATTGAAATATCAGGAGTATGGGGAGGTCAACAAGATCATCGGTCGCTCCCCCCACGGGGAGCGTGGATTGAAATGAAAGTATTTTGCCCCGCAAAAAATCCGCTTTTAGTCGCTCCCCCCACGGGGAGCGTGGATTGAAATTAAGGGGTGTGGGGGCGAAAGCCCCCACAAAACCGTCGCTCCCCCCACGGGGAGCGTGGATTGAAATCCATAAAACAACTGCCAGTGCTCCGCTGAGCGAAGTCGCTCCCCCCACGGGGAGCGTGGATTGAAATAATGTCTGATGCATTGGCAACCTTTTCCTTGAAGGTCGCTCCCCCCACGGGGAGCGTGGATTGAAATATAAAATACACATCCTTTCGAATAAAAATAACGCGTCGCTCCCCCCACGGGGAGCGTGGATTGAAATGACCACCCTTGACGTGTATGCCCACGTTACCCAGTCGCTCCCCCCACGGGGAGCGTGGATTGAAATACCGTCATAGTAAAAGAAATTATTAGCCTCTTCACGTCGCTCCCCCCACGGGGAGCGTGGATTGAAATTCTTTTGCCTGTCACTTTCGGTGATGCCGCCAAGTCGCTCCCCCCACGGGGAGCGTGGATTGAAATTCGTAGGCTTAATATGTTTTACGTTTTACTTCCGGTCGCTCCCCCCACGGGGAGCGTGGATTGAAATAGGAAAAAAAACACTGAAGGCTCCAAAATCGAATGTCGCTCCCCCCACGGGGAGCGTGGATTGAAATTTAATTCTGCAGAAGCTAGAATGTGGAATAAAGAGTCGCTCCCCCCACGGGGAGCGTGGATTGAAATCCGGTGATACCTTCCAGCCTGTGACCGCCAAAGTGTCGCTCCCCCCACGGGGAGCGTGGATTGAAATTAAGGGGTGTGGGGGCGAAAGCCCCCACAAAAGCGTCGCTCCCCCCACGGGGAGCGTGGATTGAAATTGGACTTTTACAACCCCGTTTTTGCCAACCTTGGTGTCGCTCCCCCCACGGGGAGCGTGGATTGAAATTCGTGGCCTTGCGGCCATGGAGCTGCGACAGAGGTCGCTCCCCCCACGGGGAGCGTGGATTGAAATCCATCGATGTAAAGTTTGAAATCCCGATGTTGCCGTCGCTCCCCCCACGGGGAGCGTGGATTGAAATTTACAATGAACTTAAGCAGCCTTTGTATTACTCCCCGTCGCTCCCCCCACGGGGAGCGTGGATTGAAATATAAGTGGAAGTTGCTGCGCCGCATTCCCAGCATGTCGCTCCCCCCACGGGGAGCGTGGATTGAAATTTTTTCTGCCTGTCGGGTGACGTTGAGATTGGTAGTCGCTCCCCCCACGGGGAGCGTGGATTGAAATTGCATAGCGCATTGTCACAGGCCGTGCGCAGCCGTCGCTCCCCCCACGGGGAGCGTGGATTGAAATTAGTGTAAGCAATGCCGCTGGTGGAAATACCATCGTCGCTCCCCCCACGGGGAGCGTGGATTGAAATCCAGTGGCATCTTGCGGAGACCTACGACAAACCGGTCGCTCCCCCCACGGGGAGCGTGGATTGAAATGTGCCGAACCGGATTATTTGGAAGCACTGGAAAGGTCGCTCCCCCCACGGGGAGCGTGGATTGAAATCTGGAAGACGTGTAATTACGTTGCCCGCTATGTTGTCGCTCCCCCCACGGGGAGCGTGGATTGAAATTATTTTGCCGGTGAGTACGGTACTAAAACGCATAGTCGCTCCCCCCACGGGGAGCGTGGATTGAAATATCAGCCGGTCATAGATGGTAAACTCAAGCCGCTGTCGCTCCCCCCACGGGGAGCGTGGATTGAAATGTCTGACACTTAGCACCAACGTCTCCAAGAAAATGTCGCTCCCCCCACGGGGAGCGTGGATTGAAATTAAGTTTCCTAGCATTAGTGATTTGCCTGATAAAGTCGCTCCCCCCACGGGGAGCGTGGATTGAAATTGGATACCGCTAATAAAATTGCGGTCGAGCCCCAGGTCGCTCCCCCCACGGGGAGCGTGGATTGAAATAAGGAAAGCATTGCCAAGCTTGGCCCTGAAAATCAAGTCGCTCCCCCCACGGGGAGCGTGGATTGAAATACCAACTGAGGCAATGTAAATGAACAAGATGCATCGTCGCTCCCCCCACGGGGAGCGTGGATTGAAATGTCTTAAGTCTGCAAATGAAAAGCTCAACATTTCGTCGCTCCCCCCACGGGGAGCGTGGATTGAAATCAGCAAGGAACCAAAACATAAAAAAGCTTCAAACGTCGCTCCCCCCACGGGGAGCGTGGATTGAAATGAATCTGGTTGCCCTTGGTGCTCAGTCTCGTGCTGTCGCTCCCCCCACGGGGAGCGTGGATTGAAATCATTCGATGCTTGTCCGCTCGACCATCCTGACAGTCGCTCCCCCCACGGGGAGCGTGGATTGAAATGCTTTTCAGTCTGCTGAGATTGTCTTAAAGCTTCGGGTCGCTCCCCCCACGGGGAGCGTGGATTGAAATCAGATACTTGGTTGCTTTATCGATCTGGCCACTAGGTCGCTCCCCCCACGGGGAGCGTGGATTGAAATATAATTACATTATCGTCTACCATCACACCACGGCGTCGCTCCCCCCACGGGGAGCGTGGATTGAAATGTAAGGATGGTGATCCCGATGCGTAACAAATATGGTCGCTCCCCCCACGGGGAGCGTGGATTGAAATACGGTGACCTGGCTCAGGTAATTGTAATCCTCGTGTCGCTCCCCCCACGGGGAGCGTGGATTGAAATATGGTACCAGTGATTTTCTTGCCCTTGTTGTAAGGTCGCTCCCCCCACGGGGAGCGTGGATTGAAATCTTAACCTTTATGACCATATTATAGCACGAAATAGTCGCTCCCCCCACAGGGAGCGTGGATTGAAATTTTACGGCCACTTATAACAATGAAAATCTTCCCTAGTCGCTCCCCCCACGGGGAGCGTGGATTGAAATGACAAGACACACTCCCTCCTGGGCGCGTCTGACGGTCGCTCCCCCCACGGGGAGCGTGGATTGAAATACTCTCCCCGCCGGTAACGAGGAACCGGAGACGGAGTCGCTCCCCCCACGGGGAGCGTGGATTGAAATCCACCATTAGCGGATGCACCAAATGCGTTAGACGGTCGCTCCCCCCACGGGGAGCGTGGATTGAAATTCGATGGAAAACCCCGTCCGCCTGCAAAGCATGGGTCGCTCCCCCCACGGGGAGCGTGGATTGAAATACATCGGCAATCAGTGGGAAGGCGTAGAGGCAAAGTCGCTCCCCCCACGGGGAGCGTGGATTGAAATTGAAAAGTTCGGCAAAAAATCATCTGAGATTAGCAGTCGCTCCCCCCACGGGGAGCGTGGATTGAAATACCTGTGCCGGCAAAACCATAATCCTTATACCAAGTCGCTCCCCCCACGGGGAGCGTGGATTGAAATCGTTAACATTGTTAATCCTCCATGCACCGCAAAGTCGCTCCCCCCACGGGGAGCGTGGATTGAAATATTATATGCCAGGGAAAAAATGCGAATAGGAAGTCACTATTATCTGGTAATAATTCTGAACATAGCGTACATCATCTGAAAGTAATTTCCGTGGCAGGTAATATTGCTAGAAATAGTTCTACTTCCATGATGTTCGATGCTCCAATCCATCTTTTCAAACAGCCGTCTAATTTTCATAAGTAGTGCTCCTTTTAATGAAAATAGCCCACCAAGATTTCTCCCAGTGGGCTACGGTATAAATATAACACATAAAATGGTCGTCTGCGTACGGAATTTTAGAAAAACAGAATGATGATTTCAAATATAGCACAGCCAAGAAGAATCAGCCCAGCCAGTTTTAAAAGATTTGCGTCCTCTTCTTTCTCCAGTCGTTTCTTTTCTACTTCGGCGTTACTTTTAACTTCAACCTTTCGTACCTCTTTGTCGGCTCGAATTTTCTCTCTTTGCGTTTTAGAATTCTCCCGATAATACTCAATATCGTCCATTACGATTTTTGTGCCGCAATATTGACAAAACATAAACCGAGCATCATCAAGAGGCTCTAAATTTGCACCGCAGTTAGGGCAATTGAAAGGCTGAAGTTTCACAGAGCTCACTCCTTTAGTATGTTGTTTTAATTATACCATCTTTTCAGATCCTTTCAACGCTTTTTCGACCAAAGATAGAAATATTTTCTGTACCGGTCATGATATGCGTTCGTCCCACGGGAGCGTGGATTGAAATAATCTCCCCTTCCGGCACAGGCATCCCCTCAAAAATCCGGAATAAACCCACGATCTGCCGACTCTGCCTCCTGGGTGAAGCCCTCCAGGTCGTTCAGGTACATCCAGCTGAGCACCGCCTGATATTCCTCCTCCGTCACCCGGCGGTCAAAGGGGGCGGGAAGGTTCCCCATGGGGGTGTACTGGCGCATAAGGCTGACCAGCACTTGTCCGGGGGCGAAGGTCTCCCCAATCCAGTCCAGCACCCGCAGAGAGTTGTCCACATGTCCGGGGAGAATCAGATGACGGATTACCGTGCCCCGGAGGAGCTTGTCCCCCTGCCACCGGGGAGCACCGGTCTGTCGTACCATTTCCCGGATGGCGTCCTGAGCCCGGGGAAAGTAGTCCGGCGCACTGGAAAGGTCGGCGGCCAGAGCACTGTCCGCGTACTTGAAATCGGGCAGGTAGATGTCGATTTTCCCCTCCAGCTCCCGGAGCGTTTCCACCCGCTCGTAGCCGCCGCAGTTGCACACCACCGGCACCGGGAGCTTGGGTTCCAGGGCAGGCAGGATGGTGGGAAGAAAGTGGGTGGGGGTGACGAGATCGATGTTCTCCGCCCCCTGGGTGATCAGGTCTTCGAAAATTCGGCGCAGCCCGGCAGAATCAGTGGGCTTTCCCACGGGGCCGCCGCTGATGGCGGCGTTCTGGCAGTATTTGCAGCCCAGGGTGCAGCCGCCGAAGAACAGGGCGCCGCTGCCCCCGGAGCCGGCCAGAACCGGCTCTTCCCACATATGGCGCATGGTTTTGGCCACCAGGGCGGTAGCCGGGCAGCCGCAGAAGCCGGTTTCGCCGGCGGCTCGGTTTACGCCGCATTCTCTGGGGCACAGGCGGCAGTTGGTGTAGTCCATGAAAACACATCCTTGTGATGAAATCTGATTTTCTGGGAGCAATGTCGCATTGCAGCAGCGTTCCCCCTTGGCTCCCCCTTTGGGGGAGCTGGCGGCAAAGCCGACTGAGAGGGTAAAACAAGCCCTCTCCGCCCCTTCGGGGCACCTCTCCCATAGGGAGAGGCAAGGCCCTCATCCGTCACGGCTTCGCCGTGACACCTTCCCCGGAGGGGAAGGCTTTGGGGCAGGGTTATCATAGCAGGGTTTGGGGTTTTTCTCAAGCCCTGCTTTACCTTTCGGCGGATTTATGGTACACTAGCCTTAACTATCGCTAAGGGAGAGACGTACCATGGAAATTCGCATGGCAAGGCCGGAGGACATTCCGGGGCTGATCGACCTGCTTTTGCAGGTGGGGGAGGTTCATCACAAAATCCGCCCGGACTTGTTCCGTGCCGGCGCCCGGAAATACGACGAGAAGGCGCTGACGGAAATACTGAAAGACCCCAACCGGCCGATTTTTGCCGCGGTGGAGGACGGAAGGCTTCTGGGCTACTGCTTCTGCATCCTGGAAATCACCCGGGACAACCCGGTGCTCATGGATCAGAAGAGCCTGTATATCGACGACCTGTGCGTGGACGAGAATGCCCGGGGCAAGCATGTGGGAGCGAGGCTCTACGATTTCGCCATGGATTACGCCAGAAAAATCGGCTGCGACAGCCTGACCCTGAACGTCTGGTGCGGCAACGACAGCGCCATGAAGTTTTATGAAAGCCGGGGGCTGAAGCAGCGGAACATTCACATGGAGGCCAGACTCTGATGCTGGAAAAGAACGCAATTTATGAGGCGGTGGTCACGGACTACACCGCCGAGGGTCAGGGCATTGCCCATGTGGAGGGCTGCGCCGTGTTCCTGCCCAACGCCATCGCCGGGGAGCGGGTGCGGCTGCGCATCGAGTATCCCCGGAAAACCTGGGCATCGGGAAAAATCCTGGAAATTCTGGAAAAATCCCCCCACCGGGTGAATCGGGAGTGTCCCGTTGCCAAGCTGTGCGGCGGCTGTGATTTCTGGCACATGGACTATGAAGAGGAGACCCGGCTGAAAGCGGAGCGGGTGAAGACCTGCCTGAACCGGCTGGCCGGGGAAAATTTGACAGAAGTGCCCATTCTGGCCGCCCCCGACTGCCGGGGCTACCGGAACAAGGCTCAGTATCCCATGGCGGCGAAGAAGGGCAGAGCCTTCGCCGGATTCTACCGCTCCGGCACCCACCAGGTGGTGGAAAACAAAAGCTGCCGGATTCTGCCTCCGGAAACCGACGCGGTGAAGGATGCGGTGATTGATTATGTAAACCAGCATCGGGTGCCCGTTTACGATGAGGCCAGCCATGCCGGCCTTCTGCGGCATATTTACGTCCGCCGGGGGGCGGTCAGCGGCCAGATTCTGGTGTGCCTGGTGTGCAACGGGGAGAAGCTTCCCAAGGCGGAGGCTCTGCTGGAGCGGCTGAAAAAGATTCCCGGCTTTGCCACGCTGGTTCTCAGCGTGAACACGAAAAAGGGCAACGCTGTCCTGGGGGACAAATTCGTGACCCTTTTCGGCCCGGGCTATATTGAGGATACCCTGTGCGGCCTGCGCTTCCGGCTGTCCCCCCGGTCATTCTACCAGGTGAACCACGACCAGGCGCAGCGGCTGTACGAAACTGCCATTTCTCAGGCCGGAATCACGAAATCCGACACGGTTCTCGACCTGTACTGCGGGGTGGGAACCATTACCCTGGCCATGGCCGGGGCGGCGGGGAAGGTCATCGGCGTGGAGGTCATTCCCCAGGCGGTGGAGGACGCCAAGGACAACGCCCGGCGCAACGGCATCGAAAACGCGGAATTCTTCTGCGGCGACGCAGGCCAGGCGGCGCTGGCGTTGGAAGCCCAGGGGGTGCATCCGGATGTGGCGGTGGTTGACCCG
>OIZP01000692.1_pt1 | contig 20020 bp, 15 predicted proteins | sample 1588531 | NCBI WGS metagenome assembly OIZP01 (sample SAMN03283283) | human gut metagenome | biome: human-associated habitat; material: feces | host: Homo sapiens | place: Peru | collected 2012
GTGCAAAATGCTATAGAAAACCATACACGTTTGATATTTAATTCTGAGAATAAAAACAACAAATATGGATAAAAAAGACAGCAAGATATTGGATGAGCTAAGACGATATGGCAAGATTTATGAAGATCCTTGTCCAAAGTCTGAGAGCTTTGTAGGTAAGTTGATAGATATTATCTTGAAGAAGAAATAAAGATTCGTCCGATGTGTTGCGCGAAACAATGAATGACTCTATAAGTAGTTGTTTATTTACTGCGCATCGGACGTGTGTTCATCGTCAGCTTGGAGAAAATGAAGCGTATATTAATAATATATTGGCTAAACTTTTAGAGAATAAACATGGAAAATATAGATAAAATTGCAAACATAGACGCAATAGCGAATGCTATAAAAAATAATAGTGAAGATGGCTTCTTTTTTGTTCCTTGGATTGGTAAAAAATATGGAGCTGGAGATGAAATGGGATTGAAAGGAAAGAAAGTATTGGTGGTAGGTGCGTCGCACTATTGTAATCATTCAAATATTTGTATTCATCCTTACAACAATAAGGATTGCTCAAATTATAATTGTCTGAACAGGTGTAATTTAGGATGTGATTATTTTTTAGATTGTACTTCTGGAAATACAAAGAGGTACAATAAAGACTGTGCTTGGATGAAAAAGGAAGAATATAGTAAGAGTTATGAGATTTTATGTAAAGATATTGACAAAATAAGTAATTGTAATCCAATATTTGAAAGATTGAATAGTACAAGTTTAGGCGAAATATGTGATTTTTTAGATTCTAAATGTAAAGATAGTAAATCGTTTAAAAATTTCTCAACATTTTGTACTGAGTATCTTTTTAATGATCAAGATAATAAAGAAGAGAAATATAGAAGCAAATTGTGGAGTCATATAGCTTTCGTTAATTATGCTCAAAACTTTCAACCTAATTCTATAGGAAATCATTTTTTTGATAGTGATTACAATTCTTTTAAAAAATATATTGAGGTTTTAGAACCTGATGTCGTTATTGTTTGGGGATGTGCTTTAGGTGGTGAATTGGAGAAACGAGGATTAAAAAAAGAAGCAAAATTTTATGGCTATAATTGGGAAAATGAAGGAATACAATTTGTAAACACCTACCATCCCTCATATGGAGGCTTTAAAGATAATGGACGTTTAAATAATGCTTTGGATACAGCATTTCAAGAAGCTTCTAAAGTCACAAATGGTTGATGTCTTTTAGATTATATAAAATACAAATGAAGCAATTAAGACTTTTCCTATATAACATCATAACAATGGTTGTTGTTATGATTACGGTAAGTGCTTGTTCTGAGTCCCTCGGTTCTCAGTGGGTGCGAACAACAGACGGAACCCTATTTTGGGCATCGTCTGCAGATACGACTATGTCTTTTTCATGGAATGGAGAGAGCTTTGATAGCGTTGCGAACGGTAAGGGAACATTATCTGGTGTTGATTCAGAAGGAAAATCTCAGACCCAACAATTTAATATGTTTTATGGAGCGTCATCTATTGAAGATATAGTTTCAATGGATGATGGCAGCCGTTTTGTTGGTGGCATCGAAGACGATAAGATGGAAGGTTTTGGCGTGCTTGATAAAGGAACGGAATTATATATCGGTTCCTTTCATGAAAGCAAACCAAACGGATATTTGAAATATTATAAAAAAGGTAAACTTTTTTATGATGGCAATTGGAAGGATGGTGCTTTTTGGGGAGAGGGTACTCTTTACAAAGAAGATGGGTCTATTAAAAGTGGTGAATGGAACAATGGTATACTTATACAAACTTTAGTAGACAAAAATCTTCCTGAAGGACATTATTATGGTTATGTTAGAAACGGCAAGCCTGATGGTTTAGGCAAGATGAACTATGCCGATTCGTCGCTTTATGTAGGAAAATGGCATGCAGGAAAATGGCATGGACAAGGCTTGTATGTGCATGGCGCAGATTCTATATATGGTGAATGGAAGTCAGGAAAAATTTGTGGCGATGTTATTTATCGTACTCCGCAATTATTTTTTGAGGGCTCTTTTGTTGATAATGTTCCTGTTGGTGAGGGAAACTTGGTTTTGCCAGACGGTTCGTATTATTCTGGTTGTTGGCTTGATGGAAAAAGAAATGGTTATGGAGACATGGTGTTTCCTAATGGCGATTCTTATTTCGGTGAGTGGAGCAATAATACGTTTCATGGCACAGGTACATACAAATATGCCAAGGAGCATGCTGTATATAAAGGCGAATGGTCTAAAGGATTACAGCATGGCAATGGCTATTACAAAGACTTAAACTTTGTATATAATGGTCAATGGAATCAAGGTTGGATGGATGGTGATGGGCATTTGTATTTTAAAAATGGTGATAAGTACGATGGAACGCTGCACAACAATCTGTTAGATGGCATCGGTTGTTATACTTACGCAAATGGAAACCGATATGAGGGTGAATTTGTTAATGGCAAGATAAATGGTTTAGGTGTATTCCAATTTAGGAATGGTGATAGATATGAAGGTGAATTCGTAAATGGCAAGATATATGGCGATGGCACGATGTATCTTGTCAACAAGAAGGAAACTGTAGCTATTACTGGGTTTTGGCCTGCCGATGGAAGTTTCCCTAAAGAGGCCAGCATATTATTTGCTAATGGAGACTTGTATGAAGGACCTCTGCATAATGGAGTGCCAACAAAAGAAGGTACATGGATATCTGGCAAGAAACGTCAGGCTAAGTTGAGTAAAGTAGAAAAGTCGTTCGCTCATCAAGCTAACGAACTTTATAAAAAGCACAGAGAAACCATCAATTCGTGTTTATATGGAGTTAGTGCAGTTGTTACAGCAGTAGAAGTGGCAACTGCATCAACTGGCTTTGGTGTGCCAATTGCAGCAATGGCACATGGCGTAAATGTGGCTATAAATGCGGCAGATGCTGGTATGGCAATAGCGTCTGCTTCTATGGACATTGCTGAAAATGATTATTTGGGTGAGAGTAATGACGAGGCTATTAAAACATTAGGGACAGAATTAGCTTTAAATGCAGCTGATATATTAGTGCCAAAAGTTGCTAAGGGTACCCTGAAGCTTTTGAAAACTGGAGTGAAGAACATAAAGAGAAGTCCTGTTGCAAAACAATTGTTAAAGAAATCAGGTTTACTCCTTCTCAAAAAGTCTTCTCTGAAGTTTGTTCGAGGCAAAGTAACAGGCAAAGTTGTACGTCTGGAAGTTTCCATAAATAAAGGTGTTCGATGCGTTGAAAAGAAGCTTGTCAGAGGAAAAATTACAGGAAAGCCAATGATTGCCATAGGTCGCATGTTTACTCGCTTTAAGAATCAAACAGTATCTTATTCTTCGTATTTGAAACAATTAAAAGATAATCCTGCTTTGAAAGATAAACTAAAGATGTCTGCGCAAGGGTCTTCTTCAAATTTGAAACATAACATGAATTTGTGTGGTACTGCTAAATGGTTTAGTAAAAATAGGCTTTATAAGGTTTGGCTAAAGTTGCCTAAAATGCAAATAGAGCCACATCACATAATACCTTCTAATCCAACCACTAAAATGGGAAAAGATGCAAGGGGTATTTGGGTCAAATATTTTGGTAGTGTAGATCATCCATGTAATGGTATTTGGTTAGGAAGAAGTAATAAAAAAGTTGGATATACAGCATTGGCGAAAGGCTCAAATCACACTCCTAATTCTACTGAATATGAACAAAAAGTTGCGACAGCTTTGGTCAATACTTGTAAAAAGTATCAGAAAAAATATGCAAAAGATCCTGATAAGATGCGGCAAGTATTGGCAGAAACAGTTGACAATATCAAATCGCAGATATATGAAGGAAAAATCGCTATAGGAAGTGGTTCTCATGAAGTACATTCTGCATGGAGTATATTCAAGGATAAGGCAGCATCAGATGTTATTTCTAATGCAGCTCGTAGTATAACAACTAAAATTGATAAAATTAAATAGTTATGAATATTTATCAAATTGATTTTGACTATACGTTTGCGTTGGCAGATATCAGAGCATCTGTAGATGGCGCAGACTCTATGGAGTTCTCTCAAGAAAGACCAGAACTGATAGATAAATTTAAGTATGATTGGGTAACTACGGATTCTGAATTAATACCAGATTTCGTTATTATCATGTCTGAATTATTAGGATGTAAGACAGGATTGAAAAGCAAAGTAGAAGAACTGTCACAGTCTTTCAAATTTCATAATCTTAAGGTCGGTGATAAGGATTATACTGCTTTTATTAATATCCAAACATTGCAGAACTGTATAAATTTAAAGAAATCTAAAGTTGTGAAGTTCTCCAATGGTGATATTATGGAGATAAGTAATCCTGTTTTTCTCCCTGAGGTCTATCCGATATTATTTAAAGTGGAGGATATGCCTTCTGTGTTTTTCTGCAGTCAAGAGTTTAAGGATTTTGTAGAAGCGTATTCTTATACTGGATTGCGTTTCAAGGAGTGTGTCGTTAAATCAAAATCATGGTTTTAATATTAAAATAAATTTTTTCAATGGAAGAAAACAAATCAAAGAGTGACACTCAGTTAGTGGAGTGTTCAAAATGTCACAAGAAAGTGGCGTCTACAGAGGGAGTAAAAAAAAACAGTGGGTTTATCTGTAATGATTGTCTTAAGAAAAAGAAACGCACATTGGTTTTAGGTGGTTTGTGTGGTTTAGCAGTAGTGGCTATTGCTGCTGCGTTCTTGTTGACCAATAAGCAGTCGAAGACAGGCGCCGGCTTTAATGGTGTCGGCGAGATTAAGGATTCAATGGAATTGTCTGTTGATTCAAATAATGTAAAAATTAACCTTGCATCAAAAACAGCTGCAAGTAATACGGTTTCGGCACAGGCTCCTATTTCCAACTTAAGCAGTTTCAAGCATGTTTTGTCCCAGAACATAGAAACGTCAAATAAGGATAAGTCTGGAAAGTTGGTTATACCATCTGTCAGTCCTCTTTTTGGAATTAACACAAACTATTTCGTAGGCGATGGCGAAGCGTTGGTTAAAGAGTTTGCTGCAACATTTGCTAAAACTAATAAAAAGGCAAAGCTGCTTGTAGAAGGCTTTACTTGTGATTTGGGAGGTGAAACTCTTAACAACAAACTTTCAGAAGCACGTGCAGAAGTAGTTAAAAACATCTTGATAAGTGCAGGTATACCTGAGCAAAATATAGAGATGAAATGGTATGGCAAATCTCGCTTCGGTGAATTTAAATATACTGATAAAAGTGAGTATCGTCGAGTTATTATTTCGGTAAAATAATACTATGATTGAAAGTGGCATCTATAGTATCTAATATGGTATAAGCAAGTCTTAATATTTGCGGGCATTGCGGAAAGCTAATGCCCGCAAATCCTATAGTTATCTTTGCTAATCATTGTTATAGTTCAATCTTTTAGTATTGATTTCCACCTATTCAGAACATTATTTACCTAACAAATCCTATCGCTTATGCTTAGAGGAGTATGCACTTTTGTCTGCGATGATTGCGGACATAAATACGAGGGGATGGATTGCGAGTGGATGGCAACAGCCTATACAGCTCCAGTGAAGTGCCCTAAGTGTGGTGGATGGCATACCTATCCACCAGGCTTTTTAGGCTTGAACAAATATGTCTATCGAAGAATATGGAAAAGCAGAGAGGAGAAATGAATCTCTAACGACTATTGAGTATATGGCAAACAACATTTTCTTTCAGCCTTTCGTCGGCAAGGATTATGCTGACGGAGGCATATTCGGTAAGCGAATCATGATATTGGGCGAGAGCCATTACTGTGACGAGGGATGTGCGGACTGTGGCGACTGCCGTCTGCATAGGGTGTGTATGGGCTTTACGCAGGGCGTCCTCAGAGATTATCTTGATGAGGGCACGGAGCGGCAGAACTGGATGCGGACGTTCGTGAAGTTTGAGCGTTCACTGGTAGGGGAGGAGACCGACCAAGCGATGAGGCTGAAGATTTGGAATTCTGTGGTGTTCTTCAACTATCTGCAAGTGGCGATGGGAGGACCTCGCGAGGCAGGAACGTCTGCACAATACCGTCAGGCAGGTGAGGCTTTCTTCGAAGTGATAAACAAGTATCAGCCGGAATATGTCATTGCCTGGGGCAACCGACTCTGGGACAAGATGCCTGGTGAGCACTGGCAGAACGGTGACGACATCGTAGTGGACGGCTATCATGTGGCTACCGGCTGGTATGTCTTGAGCAATGGCAAGCAGGTAAAGGCAATGGCCGTGAACCATCCCTCCGTAGGCTATTCATGGGATTATTGGTATCGAGTGACGAAAGAATTTCTCGTATGAGCAACGATGCTGCTTGAGAGGTAATCTCCCACAGATTACGCAGATTCACACAGATTTTTAGTTACTCAAGAACATCTGTGAATATCTGCTGTGAAATCTGCGGGAGAACATTCATATGCTGCTTGAGAGGTAATCTCTCACAGATTACGCAGATATTTATGTCCTGCATTCGTGTAATCCGAGATATTACTTCCTTTCTGTCAGTGGGTCTTCAACAAATCTCGTGTTCTTCTGCGCACCCAATATCCGTGTGCATCAGCGGAATCTGTGGGAGACTCCTTTGACCCCAATTGATTACTCACTAAAAGATTCCACTCTCGTCCAATCCAAGAGACCCTTTCCTTCTTCGTCAAGTTCTATGCCCAGTCCTATTACTTCGCGCTTGTCAGCCTTGAAAGGTTCCATGTATTGACGGTTGAGAATTTGCTCTGTGGCAGCTTCCTTGCCACCGTTATTTCGCAGTTTCAGTTCGATGACATAGATGTAGCGTGAGGTCTTCACCGTCATATCAATTCTGCCTGTTGAGATCATCTTTTCAACCTCTACACTCAAGCCGATGGCATTCATAATGGTACTGATGATGAGACGGTAACGCTCCTCCATATCCATAGACGCAAGTTTCTTGTTGCTGTATGGAACATCGGCGATGAGGGCTTTTAATGAATTCATAGCTTCGTCTATCTGACCTGTGCCCAATTCTCTGTAAAGACCAGCTTGTAGCGACTGTATTTCGTTTTCAGAGCGCATAGCAAGAGCAGGCAGTACGGTTTCGTATAATGCTTGCTTTACTTCCTCGTTCGGGAACCCTAAGATGTAGCCAAATTCGTCGCTTTCTTTTATAGTTAGGTAGCCAGACTGATATAGGAACAGTTCGGCACCGCCTCCTGATACATCAGACAGTTCCAGGGTGTTGCGCATTACAGAACAATTCTCAAATTTGCTGAGACGAAGTTCTGCATTGTCAACAAACTTTGGGAGTAGTGATGTTGCTCCGGAAGAAGCCCAGAAGTTGATGATTTCTTTAGATTTCAACGCATTGATGAGGCTGTAGGGATTGTAAACATCCACCATGTTGCGACGACTGAAGTGATAGCCGTCGTAATATGCTTTCAGTCGGTCATGAGTCTCCTGTATAGACCAGTTGTTTGCTTCGCTCATCTGTTTGAGCTCAGGCATAAAGTTCTCTTTTATCTCCTCTTCTGTAATGCCGCAGATGGCAGCATATTCAGGCATAAAGCTGATGTTGGACAGATTGTTGAGGACGGAGAAGAGGGATATTTGGGTGAACTTAGTGATGCCCGTGATGAAGATGAACTGTTCGTATTCGTCGTCTGCTTTTAGTATGGCAAAAACTTCACGATATACCCCCGTGCATTTTTCATGTTCGGGAGTTTTCCATGAATGTTGCAGGGGGGAGTCGTATTCGTCTATGAGGACTGCCACTCTCAGTCCGGTTTGCTTATAGGCAGTGGCTATAATGGCGTGAAAGCGGTCGGCAAGCATGGCAGTAGGGTCGGGAGTAATGTTATACTTTTCCTCGTAATCCTTAAAGCGCAGGTTCAGGTAAGAGCGCAGAGTGGCTTCGTTGGCTCCTCCACGGCTCATGTCAAGACGGATGACTGGATATTGCTTCCATTCTTTCTCCATTTGCATAATCTTCAGTCCTTCAAACAGGTCTTTTCTTCCTTCAAGGTACGACTCCAGCGTATCGACAAGTACAGACTTGCCGAATCGACGTGGGCGGCTCAAGTAGTTATACTTATCTCCCAAGTTGACCATGTTCCATACGATGTCGCTCTTGTCAACGTAGAGATAGTTTTCCTCTCTGATTACTTTGAACGACTGGATGCCTACGGGCAATCTTCTATATCTGTTGACTGTCATATCTCTCCTTCTCCTATTTTGTCTTGTTTATGCCTTATATCTGCGAAGATACGCTTTAAATCGAAATCTTCCAAACTTTTGTGAGGATTTATAAAGATTTTATTGTTGTCGGTAGAACTTAGACGACGTGGCACTATTTTTGAAATCTTTATACATAGCCAATTAGGCGTTTTTTTGTGTAATCAGATAAACGAGATATGCTTTACTCCAGAGCACATAGAGGCTGATGTGGCTCTGTTATAGCCAAACGTTAATCCGTGAACCACTATGGACTTGTACATGTCCCAAATAACTTATACCTTTGACGCATTAAAACTTTAGACAATCATTCAGAGAACTAAAAACAACAAATGTCATGGGTGAAATAAATAACAAACAGACTGTTTATCAAGCGATTAAGACTATTGCGGATAATCTTTGCAAGGAGGACAAGACGTATCTGCGTGCAGACTTAGCTTACGAACTGAAGAAGTATGGCGTCGCTTCCGACTCTTCGGAGGTGAGTAAACTGGTGTTCGACGCCTACAGATTTTTTCATAACGATGGCAATATCTCCATCGCCTTTGTGTCGAACAACTCACGCACCACGCTTGTGGCTGAGTATAAGTTGAACGACAGCTTGGAGCAGGGCAACAAGGAGATGGCTTTGAAGATAGCAGAAGCTGAGCTGACCTTGTCTTCTTCGGCTTTGGACAAGCTGAAAGAGGAGGTGGAGCAGAACCTCAATCTGGTTCTTGCGAAGGGAACGTCGAAGCTGGCTGATATTGTCATGGGCACGAACGGTGTGAAAGACATCAGAAGCAAGGCTTCTACGATGTTCGACAAATACACCAAGATGGTGGAGGCGTATCATTATGCTGAGGATAGTGTCAGAGGAAACATCGAGGACTTTACTTCCTTGCGCAGCGATATGGGAATGGTGTATCGTGACTATGCCATGAAACTCATCGACATCTATGGCGATTCTATTAAGATGGTTTCGCCTGACCTGTTCGACTTTAAGCGCATCGAGTGGTTGGACGTGGACGAAATGCTCAAGAATGTGGAACTGGAATATAACAAGCTCTCGGAGAATTGTGCGGCACTGATGGGGCATATATCGGATAGTTTCAGAGCTTCACTGCAAAATTCCCTGCAGGCTTACAAGTCAGTGTCGAACGGCAACAAGTCGTTGGGCTTGGCGATGGCAGGTCTGGCGATGCTGGACCATTATATGGATGCCAGTGAACGCACCAACCGTCTGAAATCTGACTTGTCCGTCTTCCAGACCAGCGTGAAGCATGATGCCACTCGCATCAAGGCTGACATGGGACGTCTGATGGTAATCTGCAAGACCCTTAATGATGTGGTCATACCGAAGGCTAACGTGTTTCTGCGGTATGGCGAGAAGCTGATGGCTTCCGACTTGAAGGCGATGCTGGATGCTCTGTACGGGGATGAGACGGTCAGGCCTTTGGAGGAGAAGCGCAGAGAACTGCTGCAGCAGTTGAAGGTTCTGGACATGGAGATGAACGATCATCTTCAGAACATAGATGTATATACGTCGCTCATCAACGATATTACTTCCACGTTGGAGTCGAAGCGGGCAAGCTATATGGATGCCAAGGCTAAGAAACCGTCAAAGCCTTTCTTCCTCGTAAACTTGCTTACCTTTGGTACGGCCAACAAGAACTACTATCGTAACTATTCAGAATGGAATTCGGTGTGCTTCCCTCTTGTAAGGGAGTATGAGAGTTATCAGGTGGACCTGAAGCTGGACAAGGAGGAACTGGGTGCGCATCGTGAGGCTCAGACTCGTATAAAGAATGAATATGCGAAACTCTCGAATGAGCTGAATAAGGTGTCCTGTGATATCAGAAGCAAGATAGTTTGTTCGGACGAACTGAAAATGAAGATGCTGAAACATCTTCGTGACATTGTGGCAATGCTGAAGCTCGGACGAGAGATAATGGAGAGCAAGATAGATGAGAAGTGGGTGCATACGGTGGACATCCCGGACTTCAAGGAAACAGCCAAGTTGCCTTCCGACATCGAGCAGAATCTCTCGCAGTTCACAGGCTTGTTGGCGGATAACGTTCATGCTGACCCTGCCATGGCAAAGAATCTGCTTGACGGCGTGGCTGTATATTCTAATGACCGTAAGAGGATACAGGGTAATGCCACACAGAATACGCCAGCCGAATATAGCGAGGAGGAACTGGCAGAGGTTACTGGAGCGATGGAGCAATCATTGCAGAGGGGTATTGCTCTGTTTGACAGTTTCGCTCAACTCAAGGTGCAGCAGCTTAACGGCCAGTTGGCTTCGGCTGCCTACGACAAGGAGCTGAAGAAGCATGCTGACGAGTTTAAGCGTGAGATGGCAAAGATAGACAACAAGAGTGCTTATCTTCGTGAGGTGTTTAAGCGGATAAATCTTGCAAGCAATGAGGATGAGCGCAAGCAGGCCATGTCGCTGCTGAGCGATCTGAGCGGTTACTCGCTCTCGGAACAGGAGTTCACTGACTTTATTAACGGAAAGAAACAAATAGAATTATAAATAACAAATGGAAAGTTCAAGAAGACAGCAAGCCCAGGCTGATTTGGGCATGGATTTCGCAAAGGAAGACCAAAAGCGAGAGGCTGCCCTTGCCAAAGAGCAGGAGCGCATTAACAAGAAGGAGGCGAAGCGTCAGGAGATGATGAACAGGCAGTCGTATCGCCTGATGGCAAGCACGGCAAAGTATATGGATAAGTATTTCTTGGATCCTATTCTTGGTTTCGTCCTTCCTGCAGGTATCGGTGATGCCTTGTCGAGCGTGCTTGCATTTCCGTTCGTCTATTACAGCCTTTGCGTGGTGAAGTCGATTCCGCTGACATTGGCTGTCATCTATAATATATTGATGGATGTCTTGATAGGAGCCATACCTTTCTGTATAGGTGATGTGCTTGATGTATTCAAGCGCTCTTATGTAGAAAACCTGAGACTGATAACTGGTTATATTGATGATGACAAGGAGATAATCAATAAGGTGAACAAGAAAGCTTTCTGGACGGCTGTGTTTATTGCCGTGCTTTGCTGGCTGATTTATTGGGTCATCTCTTGGGCTATCAGCGTTGGATCCTGGATTGTTTCATTGTTCTGATAACTTGCCAGTTTGCCTATAAACAAAACGACCTGAGTTCTGGATATTCCGTAACTCAGGTCGTTTTTGTTTATAGTAGGGGATGATGTTTCGGTCTTATTAGTACTTGTCGTGCTTCTTCACAGAGGTCATCTTATACACCAGCGTGCCGCCCTTCATGATGTCGGCGTGATTGATGTACGGTTTGTTATAGCGCTTGCCGTTGAGAAGGATATAGTCTACGTACTTGTTTTCCTTAGAAAGACCTTCCGCCTTTACTGTGAATGTCTTGCCGTCAACGAGACGGAGCGTTATCTTCTCCATCTGCGGTGCGCCGAACACATACTGTCCGCTTACGGGATTGACAGGATAGAAGCCCATGGCTGAGAGCATATACCATGCCGACATCTGACCACAGTCGTCGTTGCCGCAGAGTCCGTCGACGGTGGGACGATACTGAGTGTTGAATATCTCGCGGATAAGCTCCTGAGTGCGTGACGGGCGTCCAGCCATAGCATAAAGGTAAGCCACGTGATGGCTCGGCTCGTTGCCGTGAGCGTACTGACCGATGAGGCCGGTGACGTCAGAGAGGGTGCTCTCCAGCTTGAGCGAGAAGAACTGGTCGAGCTTCTTGAGGAACGGCTTCGGACCGCCGAAGAGCTTTATCAGTCCGTTAACGTCATGCTGCACCTGCCATGTATATTGCCATGCGTTGCCCTCGGTGTAGTCGCCGCCGCTACTCTCGGCATGTGCAAGGTCGCTCGGGTTGAACGGAGTCTTCCATGATCCGTCAGAGAGACGCGGACGCATAAACTGCGTTGACTTGTCGAAGAGGTTCTTATAGAACTGTGAACGGCGTGTGAAGTAAGCCTCGTCCTGCTTCTTGCCCATGAGACGAGCCATGTCGGCAGCGGCATAATCGTCATACATCGACTCCAATGAAGACGATACCGACTCAGCCTCAGTGAGGTCTGTGGGCAGATAGCCGTACTTCATGTAGTTCTCCCAGTCGCTCTTCAGCTTGTGCGACACGGTCTGCGTCTGCTTGATGGCGTTGAAAGCACGCTCAGCGTCGAAGCCGCGGAATCCCTTGTGGTAAGCTTCAGCCACGATGGAGACAGCATGGTTTGCCACCATACAGTAGTTTTCCTTACCCCAGAGTCCCCAGATAGGCAGGAATCCCTGCACCTCAGCCTGCTCGACGAGCGAATTTACCATGCCGTCCACGCGGTCGGGCATTACGATGGTGTAGAAGGGATGAGCGGCACGGTAAGTGTCCCAGCAAGAGAAAGTGGAGTAGAACTGGCCTGTCTCTGCCTTCACCACCTTGTCGTCGGCGTTGCGATACATGCCGTCCACGTCAGCTATCTGGTTGGGCTGGATAAGAGCGTGATAGAACGAGGTGTAGTAGTTCTGCTTCTGCTCCTCGGTTCCCTCCACGTCGATGCGCTTCAGATAATTGTTCCAGTCGTCGTGTGCCGAAGCCTTTACGGCAGCGAAGTCCCATCCCGGCACCTCAGCCTGTAGGTTCTTCTTGGCACCTTCGATGCTCGTTGTTGACATCGCAATCTTTACGAGCAGCTGTTCGCCCTGCGCGATGTCGTCAAACGAAGCTACGATGCGGTCGCCCTTCTCCGTATCGAAAGCCTTGGGAAGGACGGTGTGTGAAGTGACGCGATGGTTGAACTTGATGACGAAGAAATAATCCTGCTTCACCCATACCGTGTTCTGCACGTGACCCACGAGAGTCTGGTCGTCCTCCCAATGCGTTTCGCAAAGGTTCACTTGCGAGTGATACTGCTTGTCGTTCCATGACGGACCATGCTGCAGGTCGATAAGCACAGACGTTGAGTCGGCTGAATCGAAGGTGTAGCGATGGAAAGCCACGTGAGGAGCAGCTGTAAGCTCCGCCTTAACCTTGGCGTCAGTCAGATACACGGAATAATATCCCGGTGTGGCGAACTCCTGGTTCTTGGCGTAGCGAGAGCGGTATGCGTCCCACTGGCGGATGCGCTTGCCCGTTGACGGCATGACGAGGATGTCGCCGAGGTCCATGCAGCCCGTACCGTTGAGATGGTCCTGCGTGAATCCCCAGATGATGGAGTCGCTGTAAACGTATTCAGAGCAATAGCGCCATCCCACGCCTCCCGTTACAGGACTTGTCTGAATCATGCCGAAAGGACGGCAAGCGCCGGGGAACGTGTGTCCGTTGTCGGCATTTCCTACGAAGGGGTTGACGTACTTGGTGTAATCTGTGGTCTGTGTGGACGATGCTGCTGCCACTGCCGGAGAGAGAAGCGCAGCAATGCCGACCGCCCACTTGCAGATTAGCGAATTAGTTTTTTTCATTTCTTTTTTGGGTTTGTTTTTGATTACCATTATATAAATGGTTTGTTCTTATTATATAAAGGTTTGTTCTTTCAGTAATTAATATGTAAGAAGCCACGTCTTACTTGCGCTCTTTCAGAAGGTCGCGAATCTCAGTGAGCAGCAGTTCTTCCTTGGTTGGCTTCGGTTCCTCCGGTTTCGGCTTGGCTTCCTCTTCCGTCTTCTTGAGGTTGGACAGCTTGTTGATGCCCTTAACGAGGAGGAAGACGCAGAAGGCAATGATGACAAAGTCGATGATGGTCTGGATGAAAGCACCATAATTAATGGTGGCAGCTTGCATCGTTTCGCTCCCGATCTTCACTGTAGGCAGTTCGAATTTAAGGTCGCTGAAGTTTACGCCGCCGATGAGCCATCCGATAGGAGGCATAATGATATCGTTGACGATGGACGAAACAATCTTTCCGAAAGCGCCGCCGATGATGACGCCGACAGCCATGTCAACAGCATTGCCCTTGACGGCAAATGCCTTGAATTCGTTCAAAATACTACTCATATCTTTTCTTGTTTATTATTTAAAGTCTTTTTTGCCAACTATATGTGACAAATAGAGATGTTAGTAACACTATTAATTCGTCTTTGTGACAACTATAGAAAATTTTAAAAAAATTAATACTTTAATTGTCTGCAAAATTAGAAAAAAGTTATTAACTTTGCACACGTGAAAAGAGAAAATCCACGGGCACATTGATTTTTTATTGTTTCTTGCCCATAAACGGCGGGGTAACGCTTTAAATTATGTGTTTTTCAAGGATAAGGATAAACCTTTAAATTAAAATAAAGTAAAATGATTAAAGTAGGTATTAACGGATTTGGTCGTATCGGCCGTTTCGTATTCCGCGCAGCTCAGACTCGCAACGACATTCAGATTGTAGGTATCAACGACCTTTGCCCGGTTGATTACTTGGCTTACATGCTCAAGTATGACACAATGCACGGTGCTTTTCAGGGCACAATCGAGGCTGACGTAGAGAAGAGCGAGCTCATCGTTAACGGCAACCACATTCGTGTAACTGCAGAGCGCAACCCTGCTGACCTGAAGTGGAACGAGGTTGAGGCTGAGTACGTAGTTGAGTCTACAGGTCTCTTCCTGACACAGGAGAAGGCTCAGGCTCACATCCAGGCTGGTGCAAAGTACGTTGTTATGTCTGCTCCTTCAAAGGACGCTACTCCTATGTTCGTTTGCGGCGTAAACTTCGACAAGTACGAGAAGGGTACACAGTTCGTTTCTAACGCTTCTTGCACAACAAACTGCTTGGCTCCTATCGCAAAGGTTCTGAACGACAAGTTCGGTATCGAGAACGGTCTTATGACTACAGTTCACTCTACAACTGCTACTCAGAAGACAGTTGACGGTCCTTCTTTGAAGGATTGGCGTGGTGGCCGTGCTGCTGCTGGCAACATCATCCCCTCTTCTACAGGTGCTGCTAAGGCTGTAGGTAAGGTTATTCCTGAGCTCAACGGCAAGCTGACTGGTATCTCAATGCGTGTTCCGACTCTCGACGTTTCTGTTGTTGACCTCACAGTTAACCTCAAGAACGCTGCTACTAAGGAGCAGATTTGCGCTGCAATGAAGGAGGCTTCTGAGGGCGAGCTCAAGGGTGTACTCGGTTACACTGAGGACGCTGTCGTTTCTTCTGACTTCCTCGGTTGCACACTCACTTCTATCTTCGACGCTAATGCAGGTGTTTACCTCACAGACAAGTTCGTAAAGGTAGTTTCTTGGTACGACAACGAGATCGGTTACTCTAACAAGGTTCTCGAGCTCATCGCACACATGAAGAAGGTTAACGGTTAATTCATTGACCGATAGATAAGTTATAAAAAAAGCACGGATTCTTATTTGGAGTCCGTGCTTTTTTGTTCTCTTTAGATTAACTTAAACCTGTGATTTATTATTAACAACAAAATTATATGTGTATGAAATACAAATTGTTATTGCTGTTATTGTTGCTTTCTTTTTTGTCGGTGGACCGTATTAAAGGCCAGGAGACAAATCAGTTTGTTGTGACCTATGCAGATTGTGTTCCGAATAATTATGTACGAAGTAATGAGCATTCTCCGCGTAAGGCTCCGGTCCGTTATATTAAATCTGAATCTTTAGAGGTGAAATCAAGATTAGGACATTTTGTCGCTTCTTGTGAGCAGAACCGTTACGTTACATACGGTGTTTTGCATTGTCTGAAGTTAGCTATGGATTCTTGGGAACAGAAATTAGAAATCAAAACTCCGGTTAGATTTTATTTTCGTATTTCCGACAGTATGGGTTCAAGTACTGCTATAAACACTACTGTTGGTTATAGTAGGGTTACGAGCACTCTTTCTGTACCTGACAATTTGTATGCTCAAAAGATTTCAGGAGTCTCGATAAATGATACTATAACGGTAAACTCCCAAATAGATTGGAAATCATGGCCTGATGATGAATTCTTTAATGGATCGGTTAGCCTTGTTACGTATCTGACAAGGAATATAGCAAGAGTTCTTGGATTTGGTAGCTCGTTGGTGAAACGTAATTCCTATTTGGGATTCTCTGTAAATCGAGTTCCGTCAGCTTTCGACCACCTTATTTATAACGGAGAACAATATTTAAGTGATTTGAATAGAGCGTCCTCAAGTAAGCTGGATTTGTTTTTCGCCAAGGACATAAGGCTTAAGTCAGATGCTTTTGAATATGATTTGTATGATACGGGTCGGTTCTTGTATGGTCTCAGCGGCAGCTATTTCTCATTAGGGTATGATAATCTGTTGGAGCATGAAATCTCAAACAAATCAGAAGTTTTGCCAATTAATGCTGAAACATTGAATGTTCTATCTAAAATTGGTTGGAATACGACTAAGAACGATAGGGTGATAGAATGTAATAATACGGACAAACTGGGCAGAGGTTCTATATTTGATGATTTCACTTTTTCTTTAATTGACGTAAATAGAGGCAATTCACTCAACGCTAACTGGCAATATCAAGTATATGATTTGAATAAATTATGCTATAAAACGATATTGACAGGTAAAGGAAAAACATTTAATGTAAAACCTTCTGTTATAGAAGGCTCGCTTGATGATTATTTATGTGTACAAGCACGTGTGGTGGCAAATGAATCTGGAGTAGAATATTATTTTCCACTTACACTTGAAACACGTCCCGTAATAAGCGACGTTAAAATATCTGATGTGAAGAAAACGGACAATAATCGTTATCAATTCAATTTGGATATTATTCAGAAAGGGGCTACAGGTGGATCTGTTATGGTTTCTGACTATTCGGGCGCTACGCACGAATACAGTTATACTGGCAAGACGATAAGTGTTTCTGGTATTCTTGTCGGTATGGAAACGTATATTTATATCACTCTTGAAAATGAATATAATACATCATCTCGTCTTATCGTCGGGGATTTTTATAATCAAGAGATGAAGCTGGTAAATGAAAATAAGGCTTATTCGTCTACATACAAAACATTGAGTAAGAGTCTTGGTGGTAAGATTCTGCGAGATGGAGATGTTTTGGCAATGAGTATTGATGATTTTGAAGGTCAGGTGGATTCGGTAAAATGGTATCTGCATGAAGGTGGTTATTATAAACATTTGGCGACAAAATATGGAAATGAGAAATCGTTTTGTTTCAATGTCAGTAAGGCAAATTTAGATTTCGAATCAAGAAGATATGCTGTTGGTGACAGTGCAGAAGTTATACTCGGATCAACTTGGAAAAATGATATAGTAGGACCTTACGGGCAATACTTTTATGCCACCATATACAGTCATGATGGTGAATACATGCGTGTATATGAATATACGTTTACTGATTTTGACTTTGATTTGATTCCGACAAGACTGAAAGTCGACATCTTGAATGTCCAACCAGTATTTGAGGGTGAGGATGAATGGATTAAAGCAGACGTGAAGTTTGATACAGAGAATTTTTCCAATGTATTTCTGTATGTAGCAGACTCTGGCTTTTGGAACTACAGGTATTTGTATGATCCCCACGTTACACCTGACAATATAAATGAGACGGTATCTCTGTATTTTGCAGATTGGACCGAACAGTTCTATTGTGTTGCATGTAATGACTATGGGTATTATCAAAGCGAAATATTCAGTCTTGCAAGAACATCTATAGATGATGTGCAGAATTCTACATTTAAGATAAATATAGAAAATAATGGAATAGAAGTAAGGAATAATAATCTGTTTGATTGCTCTATCTATGATATAAGAGGCACTTTGTTAGAGTCAGTTAATAACGTAAATGATTTCTCCAAGGGGCTATCCAAGGGTGTTTATATCTTAAAGATGTATGATAAAGTCTCAAGTAAAAAAGTAACTCGTAAAATAATAATAAAATAATATGATGACCAAAAAAATTATTATGATTTTATGTGCAATTATCTTCATTCAGAATGGTTTTGCACAGGAAGCAAATGCTGTATATGGAATTTCAAAAAGTCCAGTTCGTATAAGTCTTCAAAAAAAACGTAACATTCTTGGAGGAACTGTTATTAATGCTACCTATTCACGTTCTTCAATTCATGTAATGGAGAAAGGGGCTTTTGAGTATGCTTGTAAGTTGGTTGAGGAATGTGTACCTACTACTTGTCCATTAAAGGTGAAGATTGATTTTAGTAGCTCTTTGCCTGATGGCGTATTAGCTTCTGTTTTTGTTAAACAGGCAGATGGTATGTTTGGGCATTATGGTGATAATACTTTTGACAAGGTATACGCTAAACGATATGTGCAAATGTATCGTGAAGATGGCTTTTCTGATAAAGAAGAAGGTCTTGCCTTTTATAGGGACTCTGAGGATGCTGTAATAACCTTTTCTTCAAAAGTAAAGTTTAACTATTCTATAGATACATCTGAATTAAAATCAGATGAATATGACTTCATAACTGTTGCTGAGCAAAGTCTTATAAAGGCTGTTGGATTTATTTGTAAAGCTAATACAACGAATGAAGAATTGAATATTTCTTACCCAGCAAATCAATATACAATAAAACTTCTTGATGGTAAGGCTGACGAAAACTATATATTTGCTACATCTGGCAATGCTTTTCTTACTGCATATCATTCAGATGCCCAATGGTTATTGGAAAGCAATGCACCATATCGACCAGGTATTTCTCTTAACTATTTATCTGAGAGCAATGGTGATGATACGGCCATAATGCAATATGGAATATCGCCAGGTTCTTATATTCGTAATATCGGCAAGTTTATGAAAACATTCTTCTCGTTTTGTGATTGGGACAGGCCTATAGCTGTGGGTATGGGTGGAAGTCTCATGATTGATGGTGTTACATCTGATGATGTTGTCAGTTTTGCTGGCGTGGGTTCAGAACCCCAAAAATCAAGTGTTAATAAGGTAACAGCAGTTGACAGTATGGATTTGGATGAATACCTTCGTTCTGTTAGTGAGGTTGGAGATGATGGAGATTATGTGTTGTTAAAAGATGGAACATGGTGTAATTTTAATAGATTATATGAATTGAAAAATAATGATGCTTATGCAAGGACTGTGGATGGTTATTTGAGAATAAAGAACATACGCACAGAGCCAGGTCCTGATCATAATTATGTTAATTGGATTATAACGTATAGGCTGTACAGTTATCTGCCACAGAAAGCAGAAGCTCAGATGTTAAGTTATACAGAGAGTCAAGAAGCTGTTTCGGCGTTTAGCTCAAGAAGAAAATCACCAAGAAATACTTCTGGTGATACCTATATCGATGTTAACATAGGAATGAAGAACCTTGAAGGTACTGATTATGTAATAGTTGAACAGACTGATGAAGATTATCCAGTTCCATATTCTTATGTTATAAATAATCCCCAAACGGGGCATTTTATAGCATCTATGAATAAGAAATATTCTTCTACATTTAAGTTGATATATGTTAATGCTAATGGTAAAACTGTTGGTGATCCATTTACAATAAAAGTGAAGGATGTCCCTTCTCAGGTCGGTGATGTGGAATTAAAACTTAATGGAACGGTTATTTCGTATAAGGTAAATGATCGTGGTCAGAAAATCAAATACCATTATTTTATTACGAATCTTGATACAGGTGTAGGGGCTAAGCAAGGTGATATAACTCAAATGTATGGAAATATAGATGTCTCTTCACTTCCGAGTGGAAGTTATGCTATAAACGTTTATGGCTACGAGCCATCAATGATACGAGTGGCTCAGATGGTATGGTTTAATAAGAAATAACTTTAGTTCTGCAATTATTATGATTTTACCACGTCTTCTTGTTCATTATGTCTTCTTGTCCACCATGCAAATATTGTCTAAAGAGTAAAAACATGTTACAAAATAAAAATT
>OIZP01000698.1_pt1 | contig 19909 bp, 16 predicted proteins | sample 1588531 | NCBI WGS metagenome assembly OIZP01 (sample SAMN03283283) | human gut metagenome | biome: human-associated habitat; material: feces | host: Homo sapiens | place: Peru | collected 2012
AAGATAGAATCTGTGATATATGCGGTACAAAGATGCATAGAGTTGGTGAAGAGTTCGTAAGACATGAAGTAGTTTATGAACCTGCAAAGCTCTACGTAAAGGATATATACAGAAAGACATATGAATGCCGCAGCTGCAGAAAGAGAGGAAAGGTTGTCATGCTTAAAGCAGGCACACCAGCTCCTGTCATTCCTCATTCATTCACATCACCAAGTGTTCTATCTCAAGTGATCACTGATAAGTTCGTCAATCATATGCCTCTTTACAGACAGGAAGCAGAATGGAAACGACTGGGACTTGATCTATCGAGAACCACAATGGCCAACTGGCTGATCATAGCTTCCAGGGAATATTTCATTCCAATCGTCAACAGAATGCATGAGATTCTTGTTGAGGAGAAGTACGCTCATGCAGATGAGACTACGGTGCAAGTGTTGAATGAACCAGATAAGCCGGCGACCTCCAAGTCATACATGTGGGTATATTCAAGCATCAGAGAGAGCAGCAAGCCAATCAGAATATTTGAATACAAGCCTGATAGAAAAGCTGAAAATCCACAGAAGTTCCTTGAGAATTTCAGTGGCACACTGATTTCTGATGGATATAGTGGCTACAACAATATTGCGGGTTCAGTCAATGCATACTGCTGGGCACATGCAAGAAGAAAATTTCATGAAGCACTTCCTGCAGATATGAAAGATGCCTCAGATACATTGGCTTATACAGGTCTTAAGAAAATAGCCAAACTGTTTGCGATAGAAAAGGAAATTGATACATTCCCACCTGAAGATAAAGTCAAAATACGCCAGGAAAAGTCAAAACCATTAGTAGATGACTTCTTTTCATGGTGCGCTGATGCTCAGAATAAGTCTTTAACACGCTCTAAAATAGGCAAAGCAATTCAGTATGCCCTGAATTTAGAAAAAGGACTGCGTGTATATCTGGATGATGGTCTAGTTCCAATGACTAATTCACTAGATGAACGTAATATTAGACCATTCACCGTGAGTAGAAAAAATTTTCTGTTTTGTGCTTCTACCAAAGGAGCAGATGCAAGTGCATCAATATTCAGTCTTATTGAGACAGCTAAAGCTAATAGGCTTAATCCCTTTGACTACATAGAATACATACTGGAGATAATGCCTCAGATTGATATCATCCAGCATCCAGAGAAGATTGACTGGTTCATGCCATGGAGTGATCAAATTAAAGAAGAGTTTGGAATAAAGGACGATTAAATCGAAAATGTGATTTAATCGTCCTTTTTAGGTACACTATATAATTTGGCGCTTACACTTAATAGATTGTTTTATACTAATTCCATCTAACAAAGGTGTATTTGTAAAATGACGTCCACCATCTAAAATATTGCCAGATAATTCCATAAGACAAGTATTGAAATATATAAGTCTAACAACAGTCCATATAGGTTTGTTGTCACATTGATTTAAAAAGAAGTATTCATAACCAGTACGAAATTGAGGATCAGTTAATTCATATTCTATAACATATTGTGGTTCTAATTCGTGATAGTATACTACTTTTGATTGAACAGGTGATACCTTCCAATGAGATTTGTCTAATAGTAAATAATTAAAGTGTTCAATAGGTGTTAATAATAAACCGAATCGTTTTTTCCAAAGTAACTCAACAATGTTTATATCAGCTGATCTATTAACTGGTGTATTTGTATCTTGTATTCTAGCATCTATATTATTAGGGTTTAATTGTAGAAAACGTTCCTTTAGATAAAATGGTGTATTTAATGAATTACAGACTTTTATTACATCTATTAATTTATCATCTATTTCTATAGTTTCTACACATACAGTTGGTCTCATATCACCAGCAAACTTCTTATCTTTTAGAAAGTCTACTAAGTTTTGTGTATTTCTTCTATTGTTATCTTCTTCTACACCAGTAATAAAGAAATCATTTTCTTCATCAATACCTATAATAATATAAGCATCTCTATTTTCTATATTGTTAGCCATACAAATAATATCATGAAGCATATCTTGTCTATGATCTTTATCATACCATTGTTTTTTGAAATCCCAATATCCACCTTCTTGTTTTAGTGAACGAAGGTTTTCTATTGTTTCTTTTAGATTCATATAATTACCACCTATATTTTTAGCAAGAATAATAATTATTCGCTCAATTTAAGAAAATTGTTGCTTTGAGTAATCTTATTCAGCGAATATACCATAACGATATTCGTAATATGCTTCCTTAAGTGAAATAGGCATAGGTGTAGCTCTTACCATTTCATTACTGAAAGCCTCAGTATCCATCATCATTCTTAGAATCTCAGATGCCATTTCCTTTCTCTTGAATGTATACTTAGCCTGCTTCTTAAGAAGCAGGAAATCTAGATAACCTTGTATGTATCTGGTTCCAATGCCTCTTGTTGTCTGTATCATTGAGCTTACTTCTGTCATCATCTCATTGACAGCTCCTAATGATTTACCATCATCAGTAAGATATCTCTTCTCTAAAGGAGATGTCTTTATCTTATTGTTTACTGCTTCAAGATAGTTGGCAAACTGCTGTATGCTTGCCTTTGAATCTGATATGAACTCTTCCACATCCTTAAAGTAGTCTTTATTCGCTTTATATTTATCGAATGACTCACTTCCAAGACCTGATACCTGCATCATCATATGATCATTTTCATCTGTAGCACAGACAATGGCAACCTTGTGATGAGATACTCCTCTATATGCAGCCTGTTTACCTCTTTTCTTTGAGTATCTAGGCATATTTTGAGGACGTGTTCCCTTTAGGTTTATACTTTTATACAGTGTATCTATTTCAACTTCACCAGATAATTTCTGATGACCCATGATTTCAGATGCTGCATGATAAAGTTTATGACGCATATAGAAGCAGGTCGTCTTGCTTGTCTCCAAGACTTGAGCCTCACCCTCTAGAGGCATTTTATATAGTTCCAGTTCAATGAAGTGAAGCCACTGGTCCAAAGTAAAATGAGACCAGTAGAATAAGGTGTTGGTTCTATCACTAAAAGACTTGTGACAGTCAAGACAGATATATCTCTGATGTCCGTTCTTATCTTTTCCATTCTTCTTGAAATGAACTGAACCACATATAGGGCATGCCTTATGAGATGGATCAATGTCTTCATCATCCTGTTCATATAATGATTCAATAAGCTTATTTACATAATCCTTATCCTTAGATCTTAAATAGTTTTTTACCTGGTTTTCAGTTATCATAGCACTCACCTGACCTTTTAAGATCATTTTACAACTATTCGAGAAATGATGATTTGAGTTAGGTGGCTATAAAGTAGAAAAATAGGCGTTAAGTTAAATTTAATGATCTAGTAGCAACATTTTTCATAAACTTAGCGTAATTATTCAAATTTCATCATTAGTTTATTAATTTTTTCAGCTATTCTATTTGATATACTGCAAACTCTCAATTTATCGAATATGAATGATCTTATCATTTCTATCAATGTGCACACTACATAAATACAAATTACTGAAACTAAAATAACTAATATATATTTAAATATTGGCGCAGTTCTATACTTAGATAAGAAATTCCAACAATAATTAGTAAAAAATGGAGTTTGATGAATTAAATATACCCCAAAAGTAGCACCACTAATTTTAGTAAGTGCTTTGCTACCTCTAATTTTTAAATTAGAAAAATAAATTACTAAGCATATTGCTTCTATTAACACTGTTGGAGAAGTATATAAATAAAATACATTTGCAAATAGTTCACGTCCAAATATTAAAGTAGTCAGTTTAATTATTAATATCTTACTAATAAATGTAGATAGCCCAGCAATTAAAGCCACTAGAATTATTATTTTCTGAGAAACTTCTCCCTTCATATAGAATAACTGAGTTCCATACATATTAATACCAGCACCTATAAAATATAAAAAAGATAGCCATAAATAAGAATAACCATCACTTAATCCAAACACTGTTCCCCCTAATAATGATGATATCCAGCCTATAATCGAAAAAATAAAAAAAGTAGTAACAATCAATTTTCTAAATTGCACCATTGTTAAATGATCAATAATCCAATTATATAGAGGTATAAACCAAAACATGATAAAATACGCAGTAAAATACCAATATTGAGAAGAGATAACTGGAATAAATGCTTTTATTAAAGCTATCTTATTAAAATCACCTGGATAAAGAACAAGAATTAATATACAACTAATTATCAAATAAAAAACTACCTGTAACCATAAATCAATCAATCGACTAATTTTTGGTTTTTTCTTAACTAATACATATCCAGTAATTATAGCATATACATTTACAGCGCAAAAACATATGGCTTCAAGTGTATTTGTAATAATTCCTTTGGCTGAAAATACATTTAACTCATTGTATTTTCAGCCAAATATTAAAATATGCAATGTAACAACCATACTCATAGACAATATTCTTAATATATCAATACCTGCATTCCTTTTATTTAACATTTTTTTCTCCCCTAATCCTTTTTATCTTATCAATAAATATTCTATAAATATCAATACATGATTTCTTTCATCTATTATTTATAGCTCCATATTAACTCAGTAATTTCAAATTGAATCGTTTCGTATCTATTAATCTCCCCTATCTTGTAATATTTTAAATCTCTATTAATCCAAATGAAATTTGTTTGATTTTTCCTCTTTTAGACATCTTATTAATTAATTCATATTTTTTTATTGCTTGTTTAAATCCTTCTTTACAAACAATATCTATAAATACACTTCTATTTTTATTGATTGAACTACTTTTAATCATACTTGTATTTTCTTTAATTGACTCATCTAAATCTACCTGAACAGAATCTAGTTGATTGCTAATGGCTTCTAATATCTTGTTTTCCTTAATAGAATGTACTAATAATAAAGATGTTCCTTTGTTATCATCCATTTCAGGATTTTGATTCCAAATCCCCCAATAATACCCTAAAGTAAAATCACTAACTCTTTGTGTAGATTTAAAAGAACAATCATAACTTGACTCTACCTCTAAAACAGTGCAATAAGAACTCTTATTGCACTTAATATCCTAGAAATCCATAGCCATCTTACTAGACTCTTCTTCACTCAACTCAGTAACATGCGTCTCCATTACTCTATATACTCTCTGACACATATTTAATACACTAGGTCTTTGTGTAGTAACTATACAAGTCTTATTAAGATGGTTCTGTATAATATTTCTTAACACTTTTCTTTCAGTAGTAACATCTAAAGCACTAGTTGCTTCATCCAATAGTAAGATTGGTGCATCTCTGAGGATTGCTCTCGCGATAACGATTCTCTGAGCCTGTCCTTCTGAGAATCCTCTACCCCTTTCACCAATCTTATCACCTAGCACTTCTCAGATACAATAAACTTAGGTCTTCCTTTAATCTCTTCATAGATCTGAGCAATATAATAACCAATAATACCTAAACAAATCATAATAATACTACTAGAGAATAACTGAAGTAGTATTACTGTGGTAAAGCCTCCTAAGGCTTTACCAGTAACATACTGTATAATTGAATTTATACCGAATACAAAAGAAATAATAAGCATTATAAATCCACAAATAGTAACTATCTGCATTGGTGCAGAAGAGAATGATGTAATATTTAATATTGCATATTTAACTAAAGCTTTTGTAGACCATTTAGACTCTCCTGCTTCTCTCTCAGCTACTCTAAATGGAACCTGAATAGTTTTAAATCCTACCCATGAAGATAAAGCTCTAAAGAAAGAATTCCTTTCTTTCATATTAAGTAGTACTAACATAACTTTTCTATCTAAAAGTTTAAAATCTGAAGCATTCATCATATCTATATCCGTTAGTTTAGATATGATCTTATAGAATAGATTAGCCATGAATCTGTGTAAACCCGATTCTTCTCCTCTATCTTCTTTTACAGCTTCTACTACTTCGTATCCCTGTTCCCATAGTCTGTACATTTCTACAATCTTAATAGGAGGATGCTGTAGATCACAGTCCATTACTACGCAGCAATCCCCTTTTGCATATTGCATACCAGCATAAATAGCAGATTCTTTTCCAAAATTTCTTGAGAAATGAATACCATGTATATTTAAATTATCCTTTGATAAGGATAAGATTTGTTTCCAAGTACCATCTTTAGAACCATCATCAACAAACAATATCTCAAAAGATATATTGTTCTGATTCATGATATCAGAAACAACTTCTGAGGTATTTTTTATTAATTGTTCTTCATTATAAGATGGAATTATAATACTAATTTTATTACTGTTTTCCATGCTTTATCCCCCAAATTAGTAAAGATTATTTACTGTTTATAAAACTAGTAAATAAATTAATTAAATCTAATCTTCTTAAAGATGAATATAATCAAACATATTACAACAAAAATTGCACTTCCAATAATTCCAATTTTTAATCCTTTGTTATGATATGTTGCAATGATTTTGTTTGTACCCTTACCACATTCTATTGCCATTAAACCATAGTTCACTTCAATTGGATCAACAACTTTTCCATTAACTTTAATTTCCCAGTCTTCATCATTTGGAATACTAAAGAATACTAAATTAGCACTTTCCAAATTAATCGATGCTTTAAAGCCAGAAGAATCTCCATTAAAACTATCACAAGTTATTTTGTTTCTATCAGATGATAGTTTTGTAAGATTTTTATCTACATTAACAATATCAAATTTAGGTAAATACTTGCTTACCTCTTTTTCTGCACTTTTAGAAATAACCATAGTATTTAATAAAGTAATAGATTTATCTGTTGTACTTAAATTCTTAATATCATCTTCTAAGCAATAAGAATCATATGTAAATCCCATTGGTATATAATTTGAATTTTTATAAATATCTACATTATTTTCAGTTTTATAAAATTTAAATCCTTCTGGAATCTTCGTACTACCATCATAATCATAATAATACTTAACAGAAAGCAATGTGTCAGTATATTGTCCATTTTTCTTAGGTGTAGTTAAAATTGTTGCTCCAACGTCACCACATATACCGACTCGTTCAGCAAACTTTGAACTCTTAAAGTTTTGCAAACTATTAAAGTAATTAACAGAAGGAAGATTTCTAAATAGTCCGTAATTATAAATTATGTTAGGATAATCAATACGATGCTGAAAATTATTTGAATTATTGACTTGAACCTCAATTGATTTGTCATAAAACTGTTTGGTATTATATTTTGTTTGATTTAAATCATAATTGATTTCATTAAATACCCCAAAATTAATTGCGGATCCTAGACAAATAATCAATATAATAAATTTTTGTGTTATTTGTCTATTTTTTAGTACAATCCACATTAACAAGTAATTTATAAAAGTTATAAATACCAAAACAACCATACGCATGTATCCAATAAATAAATCAGTAACACATACATTTGCTATAAAATTCAATAAAGAAATACCATTTTTATATAGAATGTAAATAGTAGTAGGAAATAAGCATAAAATGGTTGAAATTAATGTTATTACTATTAAAACCATTCGGTTCATTACTGAATCACCAGAAACAATATCTTCTATTTCAAGGGCAGATACTAAAGAAAATACTAAAACTAAACAATACAACCATCTAGTATAATTCAGATTGGAGAATAGATTAAAAAGACCATTTGTGACTGGGAATAAATAAAAAATGGATAAAAGTATACATAATTTAGTAATCCAATCTCTTTTTTTTCTAATAAATCTTTGTACAACTAATACAATTCCAAAAACTGGTAAATACATTCCTGTAGAACTCCAACTAGAAGAATCATAAAACGCATGATAACAAGCTGATTCACTAGGTATCATAAATGTTTTGATATGCTCTATAAAATTTGAAGGCCAATATATAAATGCTATCTGTGAGGCAATATTTTCTGCTGCTTTCCCAGATTCAAGTATAGATAATAAAGATGGAATAATTGCAATGGAAACTAAACCTACTCCTAAGACACTTGATATAAAAATATCGAGAATTAGCAACCATTTATTTTTCCACTCAGCAAAATTATATATTTCTAATCTAAAAAACACATAAATTATTACTAAAAAAACTGTTGATACAAAAAAATAAATATTAATGGCTGCATTTAAGGCTAAAGAAATAATATATACTTTATGTATTCTTTTGCGAATAAGCAATTCTAGACCATACATTAGCAATGGAAAAATAGCAATGACATCCAGAAAAAAATAAAAATACATATTTACTAGTGTAAAGCCAGAGAAAGTATACATAATAGCACCTACTAATGCATATTTATCTTCTTTACAAAAAAGTCTTATATAAAATAAAGCACTAAGTGTACTGACTATCAATTTGATTAATGTTGCTATCAATGTTCCATATAAAATCATGTTATCTGGAAAGATGAGAACAAACCATGCAAATGGATTGAATATTGTATAGTAAGAATAACCACGAACAAAGTTGTCTCCTAAAAAAGAATTCCAACTCCAAGATAAGTTACCAGATAATAACATTCTTTTCAATTCCTTGATAAAAGGAATATATTGTTGGTAATAATCACCAAAATCCATATATTGCCCTTTATTACGAATAAGTATAGGCATTAAAGAAACAATGCCGATTGCTAATGTTATCATTATCCCCATTTTAATATACTTTTTTTGGGGTGAATGTAATTTTACCTCATCTATCATATTAAAATCCCTTCTTTTCTATTTAGATAATATATACTATTTATAATATTTTTTTGAATACCCATAGTTTGCAGAGAACAGTCTTTTTAATCTTTGCTCATTTTTTCTAATGCTATTTAAAAGGGCCTTCTTAAAAACGTATTTATATCATACCTGTAGTTTGTGAGTATTCAAAATATTTTTTAATTTATCATAACTTTTTATTGTAGGCACTAAATCCCCTATAAATTTACAATATAATATCTAGTTTAGAAATCCATAGCCATCTTACTAGACTCTTCTTCACTTAACTCAGTAACATGAGTCTCCATAACTCTATATACTCTCTGACACATATTTAACACACTAGGTCTATGTGTAGTAACTATACAAGTCTTATTAGGATGGTTCTGTATAATATTTCTTAATACCTTTCTTTCAGTAGTAACATCTAAAGCACTAGTTGCTTCATCTAATAATAAGATTGGTGCATCTCTGAGGATTGCTCTTGCGATAGCGATTCTCTGAGCCTGTCCTTCTGAGAATCCTCTACCCCTTTCACCAATCTTAGTATTAATAGTATCAGGTAGTTTAGAAATAAAATCCCATGCACAAGAGACTTGTAACGCATGTATAATTTCTTCATCTGTTGCATCCTGTTTAACCATCCTCATATTCTCTGCAACAGTACCAGATAGAATAGTATTACCTTGAGGTACATAAGCGAACAAGTGTCTTGTGTTCGCATTAGCTTCTACTGCATCACCATTAGATGCATTAATACTTACTCCACCATCAGAAGGTCTAATTAAACCTAAGATCAATCTGATCATAGTAGTCTTACCTTCCCCTGAAGGTCCTACTAATGCAACAATTTCACCTGGATTTGCTTCAAAGTCAGAATCAGTGATAACTTTATTGTTTTCAATATATGCAAAGTTAACATCATTCATCTTAACACTAAATCCATCATCCTTATATGCATCTAACTCACTGCTTTCAGGAATATGAACTTCTTTAGGAAGTTCTACTAGTTCTCTGATACGGTGTGCTGATACTGAACTTGTTAGAAATGATGGGATAATAGATACTACGTTACTGAATGCTCCTTCTAGGCTTGATCTTTGTTGTAGGAAGAGTGTCATAGTACCATAAGTAATATCTTTAGTCCAAAGCCTAAATAGACAGTAACCAAAAGCTGTAAGAGATACAGCCGTGCCTAGTATAGACATAAATACATTCGTCCAGATAGTAAACATGTTATAGTCTAATGAAACATCTTTGAACTTCTTCTGCCAGTCTCTCATTTTCTTACTGTATAATTTTGATATACCAAATGATTTGATTGTATCAAAGTTATAGAATGTTTCTACTTCAAATGTCATCATTTCAGAAGACATCTTTCTTACTTTCATGTTGTATTGTCTCTGTTTAGTGATTAAGAAACGAGAGGCAATGAGCATGAATGGTGCACTGGCAAAAGCTAATGCAGCCATGATCTTATCATAATGCCAGATGACAAAGAATGTAGCGATGAAGTTATAGAGTGCAATAATAATAGTTGGTAACCAGCTAATAGCGTTACCTGATACTGTACTTACATCACTATTGAATCTGTTTAATACATCCCCATTACTATATTGATTAATAGCTAACCAGTCTGCATCAATGATCTTATCAAAGATATCTGCCTGTATATCGTTATTAATATATATACTTAATTTAGCTGTAATACGATTTAAGACACTACCAAAGACTAAACTAAATACTGTAGAACCTATCATGATACATATCAAAATTGGTAGTTTTGATATCTTGTAACCAGTGATGATATCTATCATGTATTTACCTACTACAGAACTTACTAGTCCTAGAGTAGTACTTAATATACCTAATACAGTATAAAAGACAATAGCACCTTTATATCTTTTACTATATGAGAAGATCCACTTCCAGTCATCTAAGATTTCTGAAAAGGTGCCATCTCTCCATTTTTGAATCAATATGTCTAATGATTCAAAGGAAGTGGATCTTTGTTTGTTGTCGTTGTTATCCATTTAGTTCCTCCTTATCAAAATGTTTATACTAAAGCTTATTAAACATAACAAATTTTAAAAATACTCTATTTATATATTACTTTTTTTAGATATTTCCTTACATAACTTAAGCAATATTTAAAAGATTCATTATCAATTAACGATCCTACAACAAAGAAAACTGATACGACGATGATACTTACCAATCCAGCAGATAGAATTAGAATCAAATAATTATCAAGAGTAATTTTTAATAGAATCTTATTAAAGATAATGATAAAAGTAATATACAATACTAGATTTGTCCCCCATTTTAAATAAGTTTTAAAAGGAGAGCGTTTCAGTAATCTTTTTGAAGAGTATAATATCATGTCATTAGTTCTATACAATAAAGCAGCAATAGTTCCTAATAATACTCCATATATTCCAAATTTAACAACACCTACCAAAGAAACGACAACATTTATCGCAGACTCAATTATAGATCTATCCTGTGTTAATTTGAAATGTCCAGCATATTCAATGACTCTTTGAGCAGCAGAACGTCCATTAGATAGTAAATAAGTTGCTACAAATAAATATGGTAATAACTTATCAAAATAGTTTATATCAGTTACGCCTGCGGTATATAATTTTAAAAACGGAATAATGAAAATAGTAGCCACACAGTAAAGAGAAAAAGTCAAACTCATATTGTATGTTTCAAAAGCATTATATAAAATATTAAATTTCTTTTTGTCTGTGTTGTAGGCCTGTCCCATTGCAAATGAAACACCAGAATTGATTGTTGATATTGTTGTTCCAATCATTCCAAACAGCATAACATACATTGAATAAACACTTACTACTTTTAATCCGCATGCAACTGTTAAGATTAATACATCTGTGTTTTGAAAAACAAGGCCTGAAATTTGATGTACTAAAACAGAATTTTTTTGTGAAATTGCATCATAATTTGGTGTTACAGATAAATCCAACCATTTATAATTCTTTTTAATGTATTTCATTATATAAATCATTTGTAGTAAACTAAATATAAAAAACATTAACTGAAGTATAATTATATCGCACCCCAATAAAAGTAAAATGATCTTACTAACACTAGTAAATACATTAATAATAGTTCCTAGGTTAGTTAAAATATAGTTTTTCCCTTCTACCTGCATTAAAATACGATATTTACCTTGAAAGAAGAAATTAATTACTTGTGACAGACCACTTAATAATATAACTGAGAATATAGTAAAATAAGATAAAGTAGATTTTACGACTATTGGATATATAATAGCTAAACTGAATGTAGCTATAAAATAGTATAATCCAACTCTTTTATAATATATATTAGTAGCAGCCATAATTTGGTTAATACTGCTTTTATCTTCCTCAGCAACCGGTTTATACAATGCCTGTAAAGTCGCAGTTCCAATACCTGCTTCCAATAAACTTAGATATACTAAAGCTTGATTGACGGAAGAAAGTAATCCATTAGATTCTGATCCTAGACTAACTAATACTAGACGTGGAATAATTATTCCTAAGGCAATAGAAATAATTTGACTCAGCATCCCAAAAAATATATTGTAAAAACTCCTTCTTGCGTTCATAAATACCCTTCCTATATTTTATTTCAATTTCTTATTTTAGATAAAAATCGTACTATTTTAGAATTTCTTATCTTCATATATTTTTGTCCAGCTTTCCAAAGATCTGAAATGCTGCGTATAATATAATTAGCATCTAAATTAATTAATCCTTTGTCAACTGCATTGTTTGCTTGAAGCACTAAGTTAAATATTTCCTTATCTCCCTCATAAAGATATTTCTCAGCATAAAAACAAGCCTCATTTTCTAAACGTTCAAAAGTTAACTTATGTAAATTTGAAAGATTATAATGTGCAGTTATTTGTAGTTCTTCAATTAGAGCCTTTAAAAAATCTATAGTTTTATTTATGTTCATGTTCATAGATTGATGAGTTCCAGTATATAAATATACATCAGTATTTATAGCATAAAACTTTGTCGCTTTTACCATTGCTTTCACTAAAAACACTGGATCTTCATAAACTCTATAATTTGGGAAATAAATCTCATTATCGATTAAAAATTTTCTTTTAAAAATATATCTCACAAACAAATAATCAAATTGATAATCTTCAAATGAAATAAATCCTTCCGTTAAAAATTTACGTTTTTCATCATTTACATCACTATTTTCAAATACTGCAGAACCACCACAAATAATTGCTTCATTATTAAATGCTGCACTATATAAATGTTCTAAAGCACAATTATTAGGGTATGCATCATCTGCATCCATAAATGCTATATATTCGCCATTTGATTTTGTTATACCAAAATTACGAGCTTGTCCAGCACCACTATTCTGCTGGAAATAGTATTTTATTCTACTGTCATTAGCTTGTTGTTTCTTAATTAATAGAGCAGATTTATCATTAGATCCATCATCTACACAAATAATTTCAATATCTTTTAGAGTTTGATTGCTAATAGTGTCAAGTGTTTTTTCAATATATTTTTCTGCATTGTAAACTGGTATAATTACTGATATTTTACACATAAATTATAATTTAACTAACTCCTTGATCTTATAAAATATTTTTAATACAACATAATAGTTTCTCAAATATAAATTATCAATTTCTTTAGTGTTCTGATTTAATTTTCTTAATACTATATATTGTTCTTTTAACAAAGACTTATCCCTATAATCAATAGCAGTATAGAACTTTTTTAATGCGTATCTTGCAGTAATAATATGATTTAATTTCAATATTTCATCATTTTTTAAAGAGATTTTTTTAAGGGTTTCACGAATAATAGTTTCATGTTCATTCCAACGATCTAATTCCTTAATTTCAGAATCATCCCCTGATGACATGCTATTATCATATACTATATAAGCATATAATGGTTCATCTAAATAATATCTTTTATAACAATAATAAATTGGTAACAGTAACTGCCAGTTCTGCCCTCTTCTAGCAGGATATATTTCTCTATTTTTAACAACCTTATCAAAATATTCCATTCTGATCATATGACAACCTGCACAGAAATGTGATTGTTCGGTTAACAAGTATAAAAATTGATTATCTTCATATCTATGTTCAAACCTATCTGCTTCATATTTAATAGGATGCTTTAAATCACAATCTTTATACACTGCAGCATTACTACTCACAACACCTATATCATAATTTTCTTCTAGTATTCTCATTCTCTTTTCAAAAGAATTAATTTCAAAAAAATCATCAGGATCTGCCCATGTTAAATATTTACCAGTAACATATTTTAGTCCTGTATTTATCGCTGATCCTAATCCGCTATTTGTTTGATAGACATATATCAATTTCATTCCTTCACTATCAAATATATCTTTATATTTTAACAATATATTTCTAGTGTTATCAATGGAACCATCATCAACAGCAATTAATTCAATTTTCTTATACGTTTGATTTAAAATTGAATTTAAATATCTTTCAAGTGTTGATTCCACATTATAGCATGGAGTAATTAAACTGATTATAGGACTATTCATTTGAATTCTCCTCCATTAATTTTTTATCTATATATCTATTTAATTGTATATTTATTTTACTTACACATATCTCAACTACTTTTCTAAAAGGATGTAATATAAAATCTCCAATTACTGCAATGACTAGAGAAACCAAATACATAATAACAAACATACCAATATAATAAACTATAAATATAGCAATGTTACTTGTGTATATTTTTTTTAAGTTAAGTGAAGTCCATAATACATATAAGCAACCGTGAATAACATAAATATCAAAAGATTTTTTTGATAACATGTATATAATTTTTGATTCTTTTAGTTTGATTCTTTCAAAAATTGAAAAGATAGATAGTGAAGCTATATAAACCAATATATTATCATAATTAATTACAGTCATAGTTAAATGTAAAGAAAAATATATTAATATTATGCTTATTACCGCTAATATATATGAAGTTTTTTCATTTAATGAATACTTTCTTAAATATGCACCACTACAATATAAAACAATAAACCAAACCAATGTATAACCAGCTTCATTCGAAATAGCATTTACAGTGTACATACCACTAAAACCTACACCAGTCATGTTAGTAATGAAATCTAATATGGTTGGCCAAACAGAAAATAAAATAATCAATAAAATCATAAATTTAGTAAATTTAACTTTATCTAAATCTCCTATACATTTATTAATATATGGTGAAATGAGATAAAGTACACCATATAACCATATAAAATAATTTGATGGTATTAGGAAGATTATTAATTGCTTAATAGAAAAAGGAGAAATATTGAGTAATTGTATACACAAACCAATTATAAAGTTAAATATACTTACAGTAAATATTAAGTATATTATTTTGCTTATGTCTCTTTGTTCATGGTTACTTAAAAAATATCCCGAAATTAATATAAAACAATTAACTGCACAAATAGTAATGGCTTCAAACAATAATACTAACTCTTTGTTAAACCCTACTGAGTACAAAAGGGCTTTACCGCCATGACTATTATTTAAATGTAATACGATAACAAAAATAGTCAAAAATACTTTTAATAAATTTAAGGATTCGACTCTTTTCTTTTTATTTGGTAATTCCATTTCAAAATATACTCCTTATTTTTGAGAATGTGTTTTCGATATTCCTTTCAAAGATTGGTTGTTTAGAATCTAATAACTTAGATATATCACCATGACAACTTTCTATAAAAGAAAAAGCATTAAGCAGATCTTCTTCACTTGAAATATCCTTATAAGACAAAACATAACTATCACTTGTTCCAAACAAATCCTCTGCTATCCCTTTAGATTTAACAGAATAGCCTAAAACCAATGTAGGAACACCGCTTGAATATGCTGCTATAGTAGCATGAGTTCTTGCCCCAACAAAATATGAACATTGAGATATAACACTTTTTAGTTGCATGCAATTACAATCATCAACTAAACATACTCTTTTAGTGTCCTTATATAATTCATATAATTGTGTCAAAGGAACTCTATCATCATTATTATTCCATACAACATGAGGGATTAATGCTATATTCATATCAGTATTGTCGATAATATATTTCATTAATCTACTGTAGTTTTCTAAAATCAATTGGGAATTATTACTCTTTTTTAAAACAAGAGGACTGATATTCAAACCAACTGTTTTATTAGGAATAAAAATAGGATTCATTGAAACATTCTGTTTTTTTAGAGTAAAAGCAGAATCTGGACAATAAATAACATTTTTTAGTCCTTTATCAATTAAAGCATTATATGTTATATGCTCACGTGTTGTAATTATCTTATAACTTTTTAAATCTTCTAAAAAACTCTCATCTTTTAAATTTTCAGGTTCTATAGAACATCCAAGCAATATGGTATTCTTAATTCTTTTTAGTGCATACTGATGTAGTAGTACATATTTAGGATAATTATCATAGCAGAAAATATCTCCTCCAATAGATACTAGTACATCATCTTCTTTTAACTGATCAATTGCATTCAAATAAGGTAAAATATCCATATAAAAATAATTCTTTTTTACCTTTAATTGATAATATGCTTTTAAATGTAAAAAATTCTTTTTTACTTTAGATATTGCTGGATAAACCTTTATAATCTGATTAATTCCATATTTTTCTTCTTCTCCAACGAATTCAGATAGTAAGCATGTTTTATCTTCTCCTAGCAAGGAAGATATAGTTCTAACTAACGCTTCACAGCCGTGGTTACCACTCCCAATATGATTATATAATACATATCTCATTTACTTAGTACTCCTTTTGACTTTATTTCGTATAGATACAATGAATTGTCTTATCTTCATGAATGTTCTAATATATGTAATACTTTTTCTTTTTATGCCTTTTACTATAGGTTTCATAGGATATTTAACCACTTTATAGTCAATATGTTTCATTATGTTACTATCATTTACAACTGCATTAAATTTACTACAGTAATCATTACCCTCTACATATGTATAATAAATATCAAATGCAGCATAATACGAGATTTTCTCATTCATAAAGCCCTGATATTTAATCATCTTATTTTTATCACATATCCATTCATTAATTTTCATTTGAATCTGTAATTGCTGATAATAATCTACATTATCTAAAGAAGAACAGTTGATAGTATTTAACATATAGGTCATTGCATTTGAATTAGTAAAATATATTTTTTTAGAATGTGAAAAAACTGAAACTAAAAAATCTAAGTCTTCAGCTAACTTTAATTGATTGTTAAACCGTATAGAATATTCATCAATTACTCTTTTTCTAACTAATTTATTCCATAAGTATCCAAAATATCCATTATTGTATTGGTAATTAATAAAAAGATCAGCTAGTTCTCTAGAGCCAGAATTTCCTTCAAATTCAACAGTGATTTTCTTTTCTTCACCTGTATGCAAATCATGTGTCTTATACTGTCCTATGATAAGTTCATAATCCTCCAGTAAATACATTCTATCTATTTTATAAAGAAATTCTCTATCAGGTATGTCATCAGCATCTATAAACCATATCCATTCTCCTGAAGAAATATCAATTCCTTTATTCCTAGTAAAAGAAACTCCATGATTTTCTTGATGAATAGCTACTATATTAGAGTATATTTTTGCGTAATAATCAATAATTTGAGTACTTCCATCTGTAGAACCGTCATCAATTAAAATTAATTCCCAATCATGATATTCCTGATTAATTATAGTTTTAATAGTCTTCTCTAAATAAGGTCTTTTATTATAAATTGGCATTATTATTGAAACTCTACACAAATAGATACACCCCCTATACTTTTATAAAATATTATAAAGCGCTACTAATTTTTGTTTAATTAAATAGATTTGAATTTTCAATTTCCAATTCCATTCTTTTGGAAAATCAAACTCTGTAAATGCCTCTTGAAGCTTATTAGACTTCATAATTCTAGTATAAAGATCTATTTTTTTACTTCTTGGCATTTCAGCACTTTTTATTTGATTCAAACTGTTACATGCATAATAAATTATATGTAATTTTAATTGTTCTGAAAAATCAAAATCTGTTTTTTCATTAAAATAATCTTGCAAATAATCATTCATTTTAGAATAAACTTCCCAAGAACCTTTTTTATAAGATGTTGTAATAGTTCCTGGATTATTGTAATAATGATATAAAGGTTTATTTTTCAAATAGTAGAAACTATTTGCACAATATCCAACTATTGAGCTAAATAAATTATCCTCTGACCACTTTACATCGTTTGCAAACATTAAACGATTTTTAGTAAGAAATTCTCTTTTATACAAACATTGCCATACAGATAATAATGGTCCATAGTCCAAATTTCTTCCCATAATAAGCTGTGGAAAAATTTCTTTTTTAATATCATTCTTAGAAAAATATCCTTCTCTTAGATTTGTGGTTTTAATGCAATTTACATCACTTTTTTCAATTCTAAGATAATCTGACATAACAAAATCAACTTGATTACTGATAAGCGTTTCATACATTTCTTCATACATGGTTAACTCTACGTCATCATCTGAATCTACAAACCCAACTGTTTCTCCAGTTGCAACTTCTAAACCTGCATTTCTTGCACTACTCAAACCACCATTCTTCTTGTGAACAACTTTGATTCTTAAGTCAGTCTTTTCAAATTCATCACACATGTGTCCACAATTATCAGGTGAGCCATCATCAACTAGAATTATCTCAATATCTCTCAAAGTCTGATTGCTTAAACTTTTAATACAACGCACTAAATATTTCTCTACTTTATAAACTGGAACAACTATACTCACTTTAGGCATCCATATCACCTCAACTTATAATTTTATATATTTTTTGAGCTTCTGAATATTTAGAATAATCTTCATTAAAACAATTCTTTTCCATTGTCTCCAATAATTGAATATCTTGGATAATTTTTTGCATTCTTGATGCACATTCATTATTCTCTAAAGGAACTATCACGCCATCATATCCATCCTTCAACTGACTCTTGGCAGTAGAATAATTAGTAATAATAACTGGTTTATGAAGCGATTGTGCTTCTATAACACTTACACATTTACCTTCATATCTAGAAGGCTGAACATATACATCACATGCTTTGATATATGGATATGGATTAGACTTCTTACCTAAGAGTATTACATGTTCTTCCATATTACATTCTTTAATACTGTTTTTAATTCTTTCTTCACTTCCACCATATCCTATAATATACCATTTAATATTTAATCCTGATTCTAATATTCTTTTACAGATAAATGGTACATTATCAAAATTCTTTGCTTTGCAATATCTACCTATTGATAATAACTTAATAGAGCCATCATCAATCATCTCATCACTTACATCAAACTCATCTGCCTGCTTACTAATAAGCTTAATAGGTAATATATTAGGTATTTCAATAATCTTATCTTCTAGTTGAGGAAAGTTCCTTAAGAAGTTTGTGGTCACTGCTTGAGATATAGATGCAATATAATCATAAGATCCCCACATATTTAATTGAGAACCTATATCTGTTTCTACATGACCATAATCAGTATGTATCCAAGCAATCTTCTTTTTCGCATTTACTTTATGAGAAACAATATAATGAGGTGTTAAGAAACTAATAGCCAAATCATAATTAGTATCTTTATTTATAAATGGCATAAGTTTATATGTATACTTATGACTATAATCTATTGGCACTTCACTATCTGTCTGGTGATGTTGTTTGATATATTTATTAGCTTTAATTCTTCCATATAAGCGTCCTAAAGTAAGTAATATATGACCTTCTTTTAATGTATCAATCATAGGTCTTGCAAGTACTGTATATTGTTTTACTTCAGGTAATAGATTTACTTCTTTTGGTATATATTCTAGAAGTTCTCCTTCATGTCTTAAAAGAAATAAATCTACATCGTATTGAGTATAATCAAAAGCTTCTAATAAACCTAATAAACTCTTTTCTACACCACCAAGAAACATAGCATGAGATACAATTATGATCTTCTTTTTCATAGTTTCCTCCATTTCCCCGCGCCTTCGTTGCGCGGACACAAATATATAATCAAACTCAAATCCACCAAAACTCTAGTGTGCCTCTTCATATAATAGTATAATCAAAGAGAGGTGGTATACTACAGAGCACGTGAAGGTGAGT
>OIZP01000706.1_pt1 | contig 19822 bp, 17 predicted proteins | sample 1588531 | NCBI WGS metagenome assembly OIZP01 (sample SAMN03283283) | human gut metagenome | biome: human-associated habitat; material: feces | host: Homo sapiens | place: Peru | collected 2012
CGTCCAGATACAAGGACGCCTTGCTGCTGGGGACGACGATTTCTTTATATTCATAGGCGGTAAAATCCCGCTTACTCGGTTCCCTCATCGTGCTTCCTCCTGCGCCGCACGGGGCAGACAGACCGTAAAGGTCGAGCCTTGGTCCGGCTCGCTTTGGACCGTGATGCTGCCATCCGAAAGTTCCAGAATCCGCTTGACCAGCGCCAGACCCAAGCCATTCCCGTTGGTCGCATGGCTGGTATCGCCCTGATAGAATTTGTCGTAGATATGCTGGATGATCTCCGCGCTCATCCCGCAGCCGGTATCGGTGATCGACACCCGGACGCCGTCCGCATCGGTCCGCTGGGAAAGCGTCACGGTCCCGCCCACCGGGGTGAATTTGATGGCATTGGAGAGCAGATTCGTCCAGACCAGCTCCATCAGGCCCGGGTCTGCATACACCAAGGCGCTGTCCTCAAGGTCGGCTTCAAACTCCAGCTCTTTTTTCTCCCAAGTATCCTCGAACTGCACCGCACATCCGCAGAGCTGGGCGCAGACATCGAACGTTTCCGGCATCGGGCGGATGGTCTGCTTTTCCAGCTTGTTCAGCTTGAGCATATTCTGGATGAGGTTCGACAGCCGCTTGGTTGCATAGCGGATGTTTTCCACTTGTTCTTCCTGTTCGGTGGAAAGTCCGCCGCTTTTTTGCAGCAGTTCCGCGTTGCTGGAAATGACCGCCAGCGGGGACTTAAACTCGTGGGAGACATCCGAGAAGAAGTCGGTTTTCAGCGTCTCGATACTGCCCAGCTCTTCCACCATCTTGTTAAAATCCACGATCATCTGGTCGAGATAGTCCGTTTTATCCGCTGTGTGGGTGGGGGCCACATAGACCGAAAAATCGCCTTCCGCCACCTTTCGGGTCGCCTTGGCCAGCTTGAGCATGGGTTCTTCGTAGGTCTTGCGGATCTGCTGGCGGGTGAAGAGGGTCAGCCCAACGGCTACCGCGCCCCAATACAGCGTCGGGACCGCCGTCTGCGCCAAATCGTTCCAATGCAGACGGTTCATGCCGACGATGAGTCCCGTATGAATGCCGGACATGATGAACAAAACGATGAGATACACAAAAAACAGCGACGGGGGAAAGATGCTTTTCTGCTTCACTCCCGTCCAGAACTTCGGGCGGCTCATAGCAGCACCGCCTTATACCCGATACCGCGCACGGTCTTGATCTCGAAGCCGTCACAGCCGGAAAATTTATCCCGCAGCTTTGTGATGTAGACATCCACGGCGCGGAGGCTCGTCTCGCTTTCCAGCCCCCAGAACTCGTCCATGAGCTGGGCGCGGGTGAAAGTCTTTTTGGGGTAGGAGAGCAGCTTATATAAGATGTTGAACTCCCGGGCCGCCACCGGAACTTCTTCACCGTTCACTTCGGCGGTCACGGCATCGGCATCCAGCACCAGATTTCCCACGGTCAGCTTGTGCTCCATCTCGATGTTGGCACGCCGCAGAAGCGCCCGCACCCGCATTTCCAGCTCAGCCAGCTCCACAGGCTTGACCATATAATCATCGATGCCCAGCTGAAAGCCCTTCTGCTTCGAGGGAAGGTCGTCCTTGGCCGACATGAACAGGATGGAGATGTGCTTGTTCACCTGCCGCACCGTCTTGGCAAATTCAAAGCCGTCCATCTGCGGCATCATGATGTCCGAAACGATCAGGTCATACAAGCTGTTGTACATTTCCTCGAACGCCTGTTGTGCGTCCAGAACGCCCTTCACCTCAAAGCCGCAGTCGCTCAGATAGGTGCAGACCGTCTTGTTCAGTTTTGCGTCGTCGTCCACGACCAGAATATGGATCATTGCCGATCCCTCCCCACGTCATTTTCTTCTATTCATAGCATAGCAGGTCCGTGTTTGACAAGTGTTTGCCTTTTGTTTCAGAAATGTTAATCAAAGTCCCCTTGAAAAGTTTTGATTTCCCTCTTGACAGGAAAAAGGCCCTCTTTTATAATATGCATGTCGGTTAGTGATTACTAAGTAAAGCCGATTTTCTTTTGCATCAAGAGTTAGTTTATCCTAACAAATCGGCTTCTATCAGAAGAAAGGAGTGTTTTCATGAAACCGAAGAAACTGCTTTCGCTGTTGCTGTCTCTGGCAATGGCCTTCAGCCTGATCTCGACGACTGCTTTCGCGGCAGGACCCGATGCTTCCGAGAACGGATTCTTCCAGCAGATCATCGACAGCCTGACCGGAAATAAGTACACCTATGTGTACGCTGCTCTGACCTGGGACCAGTACTGGGCAGGGGAGAATGTGTATGCCGCTGGCAGCACCGCTTCTTCCGACCAGCTGGACAGCCACGATGAGCACGACAAGGGCGCATTCGACGCCGTTTCCCGCGCTACCACCAACCACGGTCTGCACCGCGGCAGCTTCCAGCAGACGGCTGTGATCTATGCCGCCGATGGCAGCACCTACACCGTCTCTCACTGGTCTACCGATGGCAAGACCATCTACCTGACCGATGGCACGACCGTCGGCTGGAATCGTGGCACGATCACCAAGGCAGACGGCTCTACCGTGAAGATGGATCACTATGAGATCACCGGCACGAAGTACGTCCCCGTCCGCGTTGCGACCAAGGATCTGGACGACTTCTGCTCCAAGTTCACCGTCGTCAAGAACGGTGAGCAGCTGGTCGGCGGCTACTCTGAAAACAAGCTCTCTTCTTACGTTCTGACCGCTGCGGTCGATAAGGACACCAACGGCCTGAAGTACGCCACCAAGAGCGGCGACACCTACACCTTCTCCGCTGCACACAACGGCACTGGTTCCGGCGTTGCTGAGGAAGCTCAGAAGACCGCCAGCGACATCACCGTTAATGTGAGAAGCGGCAGCGATGTGGGCAGCTTCGGCGAGACCATCCGTGTGGACCTGAACGGCAACTACGGCGAGCTTGGCTCCCGGATGCAGTCTGTTGTCTGGACCTACTACGGCGATGACAGCACCTACACCAACGCAAAGGCTTCCTACGGCACGAAGTTCGCCGGCGACAACTGGATGCACAAGTCCATGGGCATCCAGCTGGGCCTGACCGATTCTCTGCGTGCACAGTTCCCCGAGGGGACCGATGGCACGGGCTACTGGACCATCACCCTGCGTGCTCTGGGCTATGCTGACACCGTCATCCAGTTCCAGGTCACCGCGGACAACATCGCAAAGCACGAGCTGGCCGACGAGGCTGACCGTGCTGCTCTGCAGGCCGTTGTCAACGAGGCTTCTGCAAAGATCAAGTCTCAGTACACCGCTGCAAGCTATGCAAACCTCGAGACCGAGCTGGACGAGAGCGTTGAGCTGCTGAGCAAGGCGACTCTCTACAAGGCTGCTGCTCTGGAGCAGGTCACCCACCTGACCGAGGCTCTGCAGAACCTGCAGGCTGCCTAACGTATCATCCCAAACGGAACAAACCTACCACAAGGTCGCCCCAGCCGGGGTGACCTTGTTTTCCATGTCTGAGGAGGGAAACTCATGGGGGAAAGAACTCTCGGGACCAAGCTGCGGCCTTTGGTGCAGCTGGTCCCGGCTGCGGTGGTCGCCGCAGTCATCCTGATCACGCTGCCCAGCACCCACCCCGTTCTGGCCGAAGTGCCCGAGCGTCTGAGCGCCGTGATCGAAGCTTCGAGCGAAGAACCGGAATCTGCGCCCGCAGAAGAGGAAGAAGAGGACCTTCTTCCCACGCTGCCGTATGAGGACGGCGTCTACACCGGCTCTTCGCGCGGCTACGGCGGACCGGTCAAAGTACAGGTCACCATGGAGGGCGGTCACATCACCGACGTGCAGATCTTGGACGCTTCGCATGAGACGTCCAACTTCCTCCGCCGTGCCAAGCGGCTGCTGAACACCGTGGTGACCGAGCAGACATGGGAAGTGGACGCGGTTTCCGAGGCGACGTATACCTCGCGCGGCATTTTGGGCGCGGTCCAGAACGCGCTGACCGGTGAAGAGGTCATCAACCCGGCCCCGCCCAAGCAGAAGGAGCCGGAACCGCTGGTCGTTGAGGAATTTACGCCGCCGGATTCGCCCTATCGCGACGGCATCTATACCGCTTCTGCCGAGGGCTTCGGCGGCCCCATCACGGCCCAAGTGACCATTTCCGACGGCGCGATCGCCGATATCACTATCGTGGACCATGCCAAGGAGACGACCTCCTACTTCTCCCGCGCCCGTGCCGTCATCCCGGCCATCCTCGAGAGCGGCAGCCCCGACGTGGATTCCGTTTCCGGTGCAACCTACTCTTCGACCGGCATCCTGAATGCCGTCAAGCTCGCCCTCACGACCGCTTCCAGCGACCCGGCACAGCCCACAGAGGAACAACCCGCCGAATCGGAACCGGCGGAAGAAGTCCCCGAGAGCCAGCCGGAAGAACCGGCCCCGCCCGAGGAACCGGCGGCTTCGGAAGAAGCTCCCGCTGAACCTGAAGCAGAGCCGCAGGACAAGCTTTCCGACTTCTTCGCACAGGTCAAGGACACCCTGACGTCCCTCTTTGCAGAGGACGAGGAAGAAGCGTCCGCTTCGTCTGCGCCCGCTGTCGTGTTCCGCGCCCCGGACCCGGCCGCTTCGTCTGTGGCAGAGGAAGCGCCGACTACGGAAGCGGCATCGGAAGGACCCATTCCTACGGAAACGGAGGCAGCGAGCGAATGAAACAACATCTGAATTTTGCCCTGCGGCTGGTCAATCTGCTGCTGATCCTGGCCCTGTTGTGGCAGTATCAGCAGGTCGCCACGGCCCGCGCCGCCACCGTCGCCGAGCGGCAGAGCGAGATCGCCGAAGTGGAAGCCTACAACACCTCGGTCCTGCAAGCCATGCAGCAGCAGGAAGAAGAGGAAGAAGTCGGCGGTCTGCGCGATGGCACTTATGAAGGCAGCGGCCTTGGCTTTGGTGACACCATCACCGTCTCGGTCACCATCAAGGACGGCAAGATGACCGATATCGCGGTCCTGTACGCAGACGGCGAGGACCGCCCCTATTACAATCAGGCGCTGACCATGCTGGACGAGATGCTGTCCACCCAGTCCGCCGAAGTCGATACCGTTTCGGGCGCCACGCTGACCGCCGAAGGTCTGCGCGACGCCGTGGCAGACGCTCTTGGAAAGGCGGTGAAGTGAGATGGTCCAGACCGAAAAGAAATCCCTGAACCCGGCGCAGAAGCGCCAGCAGGAGCAAAAGCACCGCGTCTGGCTGCGGGCCGGGGTCCAGCTCCTCTTCTTCCTCACCATGCCGGGAGCCTTTGTGGCCGGTTTCAACGGCGTCAAGCAGCTGTTCCTCCGCATCGGCACGGGCAGCGTGCTGCAGCTGGACAGCTTCGTTCTCTCGATGCTGGGCCTGTGCGGCTTTACCATTTTGTTTGGCCGGTTCTTCTGCGGCTATGTCTGCGCCTTTGGCAGCTTGGGCGACTTCGTCTATGCGCTGTCCGGCTTGGTGCAGAAAAAGCTCCTGCACCGCAAAAAGCAGTTCCAGCTTCCGGAGAAGTTCATCCCGCTGGGCCAGAAGCTCAAGTATCTGATCCTCGCGGTCATCGTCCTGCTCTGCGCCGCCAACCAGTACGGCAAGCTGTCCGGAACGAATCCATGGGAGGTATTCTCCCGCCTGACGGCCCTGAAGCTTCCGCCGGTGGGATTCGGCATCGGCATCGCGCTGTTCCTGCTGATCGTGGCCGGCATGGCGCTGCATCCCCGCTTCTTCTGCCAGTTCCTCTGCCCCATGGGCGCGGTGTTCTCGCTGCTGCCCATCCTGCCGTTCGCCCAGCTCCACCGTGACGGCAGCCAGTGTATCGCCGGATGCAGCGCTTGCGAAAAGCGCTGCCCGGTCCACCTGAAGCTGGACGAGCAGAGTCTGTGCAGCGGCGAGTGCATCGCCTGTGAAGCCTGTGTCAGCACCTGTCCGCGCGGGAACATCAGCCGCTGGGATCTGAAGCTGTTCCCCAAGTTCTGGATGTCTGTCCTCGCAAAGACTCTGCTGTTCTTCCTCATGGGCGTCTGCCTTGGGTTCTGCAGGTTCTTCTAAATATGCTAAAAGGGTACGGGAGGTTTTCTCCCGTGCCCTTTTTCGTCGGCGTGGATGGCTTTTCTATTTTCTTCAAATCTGCTACACTAGAAGTAACCATACGATCAAAAGGAGAATCCACTATGAAAATCGCAGTTCCTTATGAAAACGGCATGATCTTCCCGCACTTTGGCCGCTCGGCCCAGTTCAAGTTCTACGAGATCGAGAACGGTCAAGTCCTGAGCAGCGAGGTCGTCCCGACCAACGGGCAGGGCCACGGTGCGCTGGTCGGCTTTCTCGTCCAGCACGGCGCAGAGGTCGTTCTCTGCGGCGGCATCGGCACGGGCGCACAGGTCGCTTTGATGCAGGCCGGCATCCAGCTGTTCGGCGGCATTTCCGGCTTGGCCGACTGTGCCGTGTCCGACTATCTGGCCGGAAAGCTCGTCTTTGATCCCGAAGTCCACTGCACCCACCACGACCACGACGAGGGCCACACCTGCGCTACGCACTCCTGCCATGAGGACAAGGGTGGATGCGCCGGAACCTGTCACTGAGTCCGCTCTTTGGCGCGAATTGCAGACAAGATGGCGCTGTGTTCTTCCGATTTTTTGCGATTTCCGGTAAGATATCCCCATCAAATCGAATTTGGAGGGATTTCGAATGAAGAAAGTCGCACTGGTCACCGGTGCATCCAGCTCGTCACCCCCGCCATGCGGTGTTTCAGTTGAATTTGTTGGCTCAAAACACAAAAAAGAAAACCCAGAACACAATGTGTTCTGGGTTTTCTTGGTGCGATGGAAGGGACTCGAACCCCCGGCCTACTGATTCGTAGCGCACGCCGGGCGATTCCCTCAATTTTTGGAAGTTACGTTTTACCGTTATTTCTCAGCGATACATCGCAAGTTTTGAGTTTGGAGTTTCTGCACCCTTTGTCCGATTTTGCAACGATTTGCACCCTTTGCACGTTTTGAAACCGTGCAAAAACCGTGCAGAAACCGTGCACTTACTCCCGGACAAACTAAAAACCACTTCATCCGACAACGACTTGACGGCATTGGTTCGAGTGACCGCACACCAAAAATCAAGTCTTGGAGGATACGACTATGATGAAATTACTTTCCTGCCGCTTCAATATGGACACCAACCGGGTGGAAGCCCGGTTCGCAGATGGCTCTGCTGTTGCCATCGACTGCATCGCCGTTGAGGACGAGTACGGCAACACACTAGCGCAGCGGACAGAGCTGGACTGGCTGCTCTATAACAAGCCCTTGGAGTACGCACAGATGGTGCTGAAAGGGGAGATGGCGCACTACCTGTCGCTGGGGTGTGACCACGGCAGGCTGGAGGATTGAGCCCCAAAAAACGCGCGGCAAAACTGCTAATCGCGCGGCGCGCGTTTTTATCGCTGACTTTTATTCAGGCAACATTGCACGCGTGCATTCCAGCGTGCGATCTCACTTTTTTCAAAATTCAATCGTATTGCGGTTTATTTTTGCAAATTCTCACTTTCACGTCGCACCTTCCCACACATGAAGAATGCACGCCGTGCGATTTTTGTTCGCGGTTTATTCGCGGTCAGTCGGATTTATTCGCGCTTTGTTCGCGCGATTGCGCGTTTTCAGCGCAAATTCAGCGTAAACCATACCAAGTCAGCGTATTTTCAGCGTAAATCCTGAAATGTCAGCGTAAAACGCTCCTTTAGTGTAAGACTCAGCGCAAATCTTACCGACAATGCCCGTCTATCTATCCAGAAAACCTCGTGGGCAAGCATCTTGCGTTTTCTTTCGATTCATTTTCTGATTCTCAAGAATTTTTATTATCCAGTTGATCTTTCTGTGATTTCGGGTGTATAATCAAGACACATCGATTCCTTACTCACTTTGTAACCGCTACACAGGAGGTTCAACATGAATTCTGAAATGCTTGGCCTTAGCTATCTTCAAATTGCCTTAGGCAAGACTGACCATTTAGTCGCCCATATCAATTCCAATGATAAGGAACCCTCTTGGGATGGCGATGTTGAAGTATACCGAAAAGCTGGTCACGTCCACGCTAAGGCCGATTTAATTCTAAAAGTCCCTGTCCAGGTCAAAGGGCACTGTAAACCAAACTTGAAAAAGAAGAGCATTAAATACTCTATCCAATACGCCGACTTGAAGAACTATCTTGCTATAGGCGGAACCATATTTTTTGTTATTTATATCAACGATTCTGGCGATAAGGCAGCTATATATTATGTAGACTTGCTTCCATACGACCTAAAGAAACATCTAAAGGCATACGACGGAGATCCTTATAAGTATAAGAGCATTGAACTGAAAACATTTCCCAAAAAGAAAAACGACATCGCAGATGTTTTCCTCAACTTCACGCATCATATGAATATGCAGCGTGCGTCCATTAACAGCACCCCTGTTACTTTAGAGTCGTTGTGCACATCTGATCCTGCACAATTTTCCAATATAGAACTTACTATGGGCTATTCTACTACATCACGAAAACATCAATTTCCCTTCGACTATTTTTTTGACCACGAAACATATCTTTATGTTAAGCAGCCACACGATGTGACCTTGCCCATTGCTCATCTAAAAAATGTCGAGACTGTGAACTATACAGTAAATGCCCCAATTAGTGTAAAGTCAGTAGTATTCTACGACCACTATACTGTTTCCCGCACGAAAAATTTGTCAACCATAAATTTTGGTGCGGATATTCATCAAGCTCTACAAGTTGGCACTCAAGCCAAACCTGATTTTCATTTTTCTCTGTCGGGTTCACTTTCCGAACGCATCCGAGATGCTCGATTCATTATTGCTGTACTAAACGCTCAGCAATACGAAATAAATGGTGGCGTACTAAATTTTAGTGGCGCATCTTCCAACAGTTCCGGTTTCATTGACGTTTCTTCCCTCCAAAAACAACTCGACTTCTTGGTCGGTATGCAGGACACTCTAAACCTTCTCCATGTGAAAAAGGATTTAGACCCCTCGCTTATCGATGAAGCCGGGCAAAATTGTCTTAACATCTTAAAAATCGCACTTCTGGACAAAAAATCAGTCAAATTAGTTCCTTCTGACTCTATTTTTAGACCCTGCCATGTTGCCAATCTAAATCTTCTTTTATGCACACTTCCCATTGAGGGAACCGATAATTTCTATGACGTTTATGACTTCAATCAAGCTCCTATAACTTTTACGACAGAGGATTCTTCCGGCAATGAAAATCCATCTTCTTATTATGTCCAATTAAATCGTAACCTCATGGTGTGGTGTGATAATATTGACTACGACATCATGCTCGACACACTTAAGGGAATCCCTTTCTCCGAAGAATACTCGCAGTCTCTCAACACTCTCATTCTTGAAATGCTTCATGCATATGATTGTAGCAATTCTACGAGAGAAGACATCCTCTCAGCAGTTATAGAACTTACTGACTGGGTGCGAAAAAATGACACTTTCTCTCTGCCCTCTGTCACAACCATCAATCATTATCAGGCTATCAAACGGTCACGCAAATTAACGGTTTCCGAACAAGCCGACTTATACCAACTCACCGAATCTCCTCAAGAAGATGAACAAATATATGTGGGTGCTTACTTATTATTGGATTCACCTGTTGCAGCCACTGTACACTTTTCAAAACTTTCTCCTGAAGAACAATCCACTTTTTTAGGATTTCCAATTAGTCACTTTATGCCAAACAACCATTGATTCACAAGTCCAGCCATTCTTCCCTTCGGCTTTCAACCAGTTCCCGAATCGAACTGATGCATTCCTCCGTATCTTTCAACACTTCCTTCTCCCAAAAGTGGATAACATACCAGTCCTTCGCCTTTAAATCCTTGTCGTTTCGAATATCCCGTGCGATATTCTCCTCGATTTTGGCTATCCAGTACTCCCGGTTACGTTTCAGCTTCGGCTTGCGTTCTTCCCAGTTCTGCCCATGCCAAAACTCACCATCCACGAAGATAGCGATATTATATCTCAGGACGGCAATGTCGGGAGATCCGGGGAGACGCTTATCGTTCAGCCTATACCGAAACCCCAAATGCCACAGACGCTTCGCCAAAAGGACTTCCGCCTTGCCTTGCTTCAGGTGGACACGAGACATCCGTTTGGATGTTTCCGGGGTCGTATCATATGATTTTGGATGTTTCATTTGGTTTTATCACCGTATCTGAGGTGTTACATCCTCATAAACGATCCTATTATCGACGCAGATGTACCGTAAAAGCTTCAGCCGATTCCATTGTTTATTGCGGACCGGGTGACTTCCAAGCGTATAGTACCGTCGTACAACTTCTCGATAGTACTCGTTCAGATCATCCTCATAATCTGCTGCGATGATGCAGGCTTCTATCATTTCATAGTCACCATACGCATACTCTGCACACACCCAATCAACGTATTTCAAGACTTGGTCTATCGTCGACTTTTCTGCCTTATCTTTCTTTAGTTCAATGGTCAAATATTGGCACGGGATCCTTGTCCCCTCCAAATATCTCGCAGCAAACACATCGATCTTGTCCATATAATTGATTGGCTTGAACGGAGATGCTACCACTTGATGGGACACATAATCCCATCTGCCAAGACTCGGGATTCCCTCATTACATAAGTCATAAACGACCGATACCTCTAGGGCCATTTCATGTTTTACCCTATCTGCTCTCACACAGTTGAGAAGCAAACTCTCTGGTTTGATCAAATATCGGTCCAACTCATGTGCACCTATCAGGTCATGCATATCTTCATTTCTTTCCCAAACACGCTGACCTGTTCTCATTTCTTGCTGATGCCGAAGCAATAATATCTCTTTCAGGGACTCGTTTTCTTCATCGCCCAATTTTATAAACGAGACGTTCCAAAAGGCACGAAGCATCTTGAACGTATTCGGTTTATAGACCAGCACCTCATCGGTGTCGATTCCTTCCTCAAAAAAGTACGGCGATGCCTTAAAAGTGCACAACCATCGGTACCAGACACTATCCTCACCAGAATCGACCAACAGGTCATCCCTCACATCTGCGTAATCGACCGCTGCACAAGTTGATGAACCCGGAAAATTTGAATACTTGCAATCTGGGCCGACTGCAACCAATTCTCCGATACCATAGATTTTACGTTCACTAAAAAAGTAAACATTGTCGCCCGGTTTCATGGACACATAATCCGCCAGCGTTGCCTCAAACGGTCTTGAAGCCAAACTGTTCAAGCGAGTCGCATAAACCCCTCGTTCTGCACAGATCTTTATTATCTCGGTATCCCCGCCGATAGCAAATACATATCCTGCCATTTTATACTTCCTTTATCTGCTCCGCAACATACGAATTGTTCAGCCAGAAGCACTGCTTCGTCATAGAACCACCCGTAGGCAGGGGCGCGGTATCCGTACTATCCCGCCCATGGGGGCGGACGTGAGCCACACGGCTTTCCGATGCCTTAGGCAAGTTATTGCGGTTCCGCCCGCTGGCATCTTTCCAGATGTGAACGCCCTCCCGTAGGGTATCGACCGTACGCTGCCACACATGATGCACCTCTTCCAGATCCTCTGCCGGGATATTCCAGAATTTCACCCTCTGGAAGTAGCACTCGCCGTCCTTCGACTTTTGGAAGATGATGAACAGGAATTTGGTCGGTGCAAGAAGGTCATAGAGCGCAGACTCTTCCCATGTTTCGTTCATCATTGCGCAGAAGTTCATCACAGGGAAGGACATACTCTCTTTTATACTGCCATTCGGTTCAATGGCGATGGTCTTGAGTTGGATGCCTGCCTTTTGGAATTCCTCTGTATTTGACAGATGCCCTTTCACGCCAAGCATTGCTGCCACTAAACGCTCGTTGAGGTTCTTGGCATTCGTTTCCACGCCCAGCCGCACCTTAAGTTCCGTCCTGCTCATACCCACATAAGGCCGGACTTTTGCGATGAACCAGTCCTCGAAGCTGGTCGTTCTTAACGCTGCCGGGTCTTTGATGATTTTCTCACAGGGTTCGTCCCCGAAGATGTACCGCCGTAGGATCTGCGTCATGTAGCTGGACTTCAGCGAGTACGCTCGCTTCATGGCCGGGATAGGACTGAACGGCTGCGACCGGGTATCCTGCGAGTTACGGCCTTTCGGACACGCTGCCAGATACATGGTATCGCCCTCACTGATCAGGTGTGCCTGTCCTGCCTTGATCTTATCCATCAGGATCTTCCAGTCATTGCGGATGACCTCCAGATCCTCGTCTGGGAACTGGAACAACACTGCCTTGTCGATCGTAAAGTCGACCTTGGGCACCCCATCCCGGTGCTCATAGGACATCAGCAGCATACAAGCACACTTCATCCAGAATGCACTGGTCTCGAAGGTCTTGTAGTATTCTTCATCATAGTTCAGCATATCGCAGACCAACCGCTCCTTGGCCTGAATGCCACGAGAGGTCTGCCGATAGGGCGTCACCTTCAATTCAACGCCCGCTTCCTCAAAATCGGGAGCCGGGTTGCTATTGGGCTTATACCCGAACCAGCTTTCCTCCACAACGGTACCGATGGCACCTTTGCCTGTTGCGATGCGCCCAGTCTTGTCGATCTCGCCCAGCGTTTTACCGACTGCTTCCTGCCCACGAGCGAGAACTTCTGCCTTCGTTTTGTACTTCCGCTGCTCCATGATTTACCCTCCAATTTTAGGGGTTGATCCCTCGGTAGGTTTTTGCTATAATAATGGTGAGAAAACGGTCAAAATCACAAAAAGTGGTTGATCTTTTCCTCAAAAAAGTGTATACTTAAGTTTAAGTATATCACAGAATGGGGTGTTATGAAAGTGTCAGCAAATAGCGATATTCGTGTTGTGGAGCTATTTGCCGGCGTCGGCGGCTTCCGCGTTGGATTAGAGCGTTGTTCCGAAAGATTTAAGACGATTTGGGCAAACCAATGGGAACCCGGCCAAGCTGGTCAATGGGCTTATAAGTGCTACGACAAAAATTTTGGCGAGGATTCCCACTGTGTGAATGCAGATATCGCCACCGTGATAGACCAAGTGCCGCCGCACGACCTTCTGGTGGGTGGCTTTCCCTGTCAGGACTACTCTGTTGCCAGCACTGGTGCTAAGGGCATCGAGGGCAAAAAAGGCGTTCTCTGGTGGTCGATTTATAAAATCATCCAGAAGAACCATCCCAACTACGTTCTGTTGGAGAATGTAGACCGCCTGCTGAAATCTCCCGCATCCCAGCGGGGCCGTGATTTCGGCATCATCCTGAAGTGCTTGCAGGAAGAAGGCTATGGCATCGAATGGCGTGTGATTAATGCCGCAGACTATGGCTGCGTCCAGCGCAGACGGCGCACCTTTATCTTTGCATTCAAGAACACCACCAAGCAGTACGAGCGTATGACCTCGTGTTTCTCTGAGGACACGAAGGACGGTCGTGTCTGGCTGATGCAGGAGGGCTTCTTTGCCCATGCGTTCCCGGTGCATTCTGAGGTCGCAGACCCTAAGAAAGTGACCACCGTCGATTTCAATGAATATACCGACACCGTTGACGTAACGAACCGTTTCAGAGCCGCTTTCTACAACAGCGGTGTGCTGTGCAACGGTAAGATCTTCTCTCTGGAAGCCGTCCCGAACGGCAAGGAGCCGATGCTGCTTGGCGAGATCGTTGTCAACGGCGATATCGACAAGAGCTTCTTCATCGAGGACGAGGATCTGGAGAAGTGGAAGTACATGAAGGGTGCCAAGACCATCGAGCGCACTTCCAAGACCGGCTACTCCTACACCTTTTCCGAAGGTCCCATTGCATTCCCAGACCCTCTCGACCGTCCCGGTCGTACGATGCTCACCAGCGAGGGCACCAAGAACCGCAGCTCCCATGCAATCACAGACCCAAAAACAGGGAAGTTACGCATCCTGCTGCCAGAGGAGTGCGAACGCATGAACGGTTTCCCGACGGGCTGGACCGACACCGGGATGCCGAAGCGTCAGCGTTATTTCATCATGGGCAATGCCCTTGTCGTTCCGCTCATCACCCAGATGGGCAAGCAATTACTGGATATCTTATAACGAAAAACCAAGGCTGCACAGTCGGCCTTGGTTTTTATGCTTTTTCGCCACGATCAAGAGGTGTCCTATCATGGAGAATATCCGTGTTGTTGAGCTTTTCGCCGGGGTCGGCGGCTTTCGCCTTGGGCTGGAGCAGGCTTCCTCCTGCTTTCAAACTGTCTGGGCGAATCAGTGGGAACCATCCATGCGTTCCCAGTTTGCTTTCGAGTGCTACGAACGGCATTTCGGGCATCGTCCAGAACACGTTTGTCAGGACATCGTGACCGCCAAAGGAAACATCCCTCCACACGACCTTTTGGTCGGTGGCTTTCCCTGTCAGGATTACTCCATCGCCAAAAAGGGCGCACGAGGGATAGAAGGGAAGAAGGGCGTTCTTTGGTGGGAGATCAACGCTATCCTACGGACACACAGGCCTCGCTATGTCCTTTTGGAAAACGTAGACCGGCTCATCAAATCTCCGGCATGGCAAAAAGGGCGCGACTTTTCTATCATCCTGCGGTGCTTCTATGAAGCAGGCTATGCCGTTGAATGGCGGGTGATAAATGCCGCCGACTATGGCGAAGCACAGCGCAGGCGGCGCACCTTTCTCTTTGCCTTCCGAAACGATACTGCCCTGTTCCGAAAAGCGGCAGACCTCATCTGTGTGGAGGGTCTGAAAGGTGCCCATCAGTTGCTCCTGCAGGACGGCTTCTTTGCTCCCATCTTCCCCTTGTATGGCTTTGAACGGAAATACAGTGAGGGATGGCTCGATGAGTTTCGTTACCTCGACCTGAAGGATCTGTCTGCCGCACAATCCTGCCACTTCTACACCTCCGGGCTTATGGTCAACGGACGCTTTTATTCCGTCGAGAGCATCCCCCTTCAATTCCCGTATAAGCCGCTCTGCTCCGTGTTGGAAACCACCCCACTTGCAGAGCGATATTTCCTTTCCGCCGCCGACATCGACCACTGGCGGTATCTCAAGGGCGCAAAGCAGGAGACCCGCCGCCGTAGGAACGGTTCTACTTATTTCTTTTCGGAAGGCTCCATGGCATTTCCCGATCGTTCTGACCTTCCTGCCCGCACGATGCTCACCAGCGAAGGCTCCGTTTCCCGCAGCACCCATGTAGTCGCAGACCCACGGACCCAACGTCTGCGTACGCTAACGCCCATCGAATGCGAACGGCTCAACGGCTTCCCGGATGATTGGACAGCCGGGATGCCGGAACGACTGCGCTATTTCACCATGGGGAATGCGCTCGTCGTTCCTCTGGTCAAGGCCATGGGCAAGCGGATCAGCGCACTGGCCGAGGACGAGCAGCGCAGTTGATGGGCGTTTCTCTTGGGTTTCCAAAGGGGTGCGGGTCGCCAGTGGCGACCTCAAAATGCAGCGCATTTTGAAGCACCTGACCGAGCCGACAGGCGAGAGGCAGCATCCCTTTGGCACACGACTTTGCTTGCAAAGTCTAGTGTGTTACACCTTGGTTCCGGCTGACGCGGAAAAGGGGCTGCGAGAGGCTCCGGCAAGCACCTGTTCTGTGGCAGAAGGATGCGCGGATGGGGATGGCAGTTAACGGTCTCTGCCCACCCAGCGCAGGCTTTCAGAGGAACCAATGGTGTACGTTCCCCCGTCCTGCCGCAGCAGCGTTCTTCCTGTTTGTTAGTCGTACTCTTTATCATTTTTCAGAAGAATTTATCGATTCCACTCTATTCAGCCTACCATGTTTATGGTATTCTGTTTTCCATAATCCATCCAACACACCATTTACAAGGAGGCGACCCGTATTATGATCTACCGAGACAATCCACACCTTGATGCACAGTATCGAAAAGCCGTTCAAGCTGCTTACGACCAAGACTGGAAGGCATTTGAAAAGTATTCTTTTTATGATGCCAAGATGATGGAAGACCTTCTGCATGATTGCGAAGATGTCATGCCTTTGGAAATCAAATGTCGGTTCGCCCTAGACCACTACGACAGTCACGGCGACCACTCTCCCATTATTCGGAAATATGTACGCCGCGCAAAAATCATCCGGCCTGAAAACTGGCGCGATGCTCTGCCGGAGTGTGTAAGAAATCTTGACACATTCACCGTATACCGTGGAGGTATCGGAAGCATTGAGCGTGCTCCGCTCTCTCTTTCTTGGTCGCTTTCTTACGACATTGCCGAGTGGTTTGCGCGCCGCAGTACTCTCATTTATCGTTTGCCCAATCATGTTTATCAGGGAACCATAAAAGCTGATAAGGTAATTGCCTATCTCAACAATCGTAATGAATTTGAGATCATACAGCACCGCAATGTCAAGGATGTGCATGAAATCACACCACTGCGGGGATACAGCCCACCATACGAAAAGTATCTCGCCACTCGAACCTTTAATATCCGCGAAGCATCTGTTGGAGACCGTTATTTTAACGAGTGGTATCAGACACAGGGCAAATGATCAACGTCTGTGCTTGCCCCGCATCCCTGCCTTTGTGCGGTGCTTCAACATGGAGGATTTGTTGAACACCCGTAGCAGGGTCATCTGTTCTTCTTTTGTCAGCTTGGAATAGTCGATGCCGATCTGTCCCATCAGGACATTCATCTTCTTTTCCAACGGAGAACCTTCAAACTTCTGTGCATTTTCAAGCTGCTTCCTCGCTTGCTCGACCGCTGCGCCGTCCGACGTGGTCTTATCGGTCCCATGTGCCGCTTTGATCTGCTTCAGGATCGCCGCCAGCTCATCATAGAGGATCTGCCCGAAATATTCGTCCTCGTTGATCTGCGCCGCCTTCAGCGTCCGCATGGTCAGGTCCTCTGCATCGGCATGGTATCGCTTTTCCAGTTCCTGCCGGGTGGCTTCCACCATGGCATTCATATCCCGGATGCGGTCACTGACCAGACCGTCCACACAGATCTCAAGGTCGGTCATCCACCGGGAAAAATCGGGATGTTCCAAAAGTTCACACAGCAGCCGATGATTGAAATTCCCATTCCTTAATACGTCCACTGCGCCATCGCTCAGATGCAAGTCCGAAAGGACTGCATCTGGGCGTTTTTTGTTTTCCGTCACACCCAGCAGGTAGTCCGTGGTCACGCCATAGAACTCAGCCAGCGTTGTCACCGCATAAATGCTGAGGTCGGTCACATCGTCACTCTCGTATTTCGACAATGCCGATTTGGACAGACCCGTCTGCTCTGCCAGCGTTTCCAGCTTCAGACTCCGCTCCACACGCAGGTCTTTGAGCCGTTCTCCCAGTGTCAGCTTGATGTTCATGGTCGCACCTCCGATGTTTTTTGCACAGTATACCACTTCCGGCGGTTCCTGTCCATAAGCGTGGAATTTTGCAGTTTCTGCACCTGTTTTCCGACATTATGGATATACGGCACAGCAGCCATGGAGGTGCTATCCTATAGACAGAAGGAAAACATATCACTCCCCAGCAGCGAACATATTAAGGGCTTCCCGTAAAAGCCCTCCCGAATCATATAACCGAACCTTGACAACAGAATGACCGTCCGAACTGCCCAGACCGCCAAGACCTCCCATCGGGGGAGCGAGCGCCCTGCATGGGGCCGACACAGAGTCCAAAAAGATTTCCTGTCGGGAGGCAGCAAGGGAGACCGGCTTCACCGAAGTTCCCATTTGGGGGACCCCGGTGACTTTGAACGTGGCAGGGATCAAAACGATCCGTGCCAAAACCTTTGACCAAAGGAGAAATTTTGAGCTTACAGAGTATCGAGGTCTTGAATGAACTCCATTTCTTTTCCTAAGCTAATCCATTTTTCCTGTATGTATTGAAAAGGGTTATTGGTGTCCGGAAAATTCATCAGCAACCTTTCTAAGAAGGTCGCATAGTTTCTTCTCTGCGGCTTTAATGAACTGTGCATGATTCCGTGATCCATTCCAGAGTGCGGGTAAAAATAATAACGAATATCGATAAAGCCTAGTGCTGACAAATGCACCAGATATTCTTCGATCGCACAGCGGAGAATATCTTCCTCAGATGGAAATTTGACCTTTCCCTTCTTTTTCCAAATGTAGACAAACTTTTGATTCAACAGTCCTTCCCGACAGCCCGCAAAATAGCAATATATTCTCGCACTATTCACATCATTATATTGCCATTGATAGAACACTTTTTCAAATAAAATCGTTTGCCAGATTCTCCGGTCACAATTAAAGACGACCTCTCCAAAGACTGGGATATTCAAAAAGAACGGTATCTCATCCGTCGTCTTAAATCTCAGATTGCAGATTCCCAGACGATTGATGCAATTCAGAACGGCAGTATCCGCCCCTTTGGTTTTAGCCTTGCAGCTCAGATAATACGGTTCATCCGTGTGAAGCCGTTCTACTTCAACATCGATCTGCTCCCGGAGTCTTTGCTGTTCCTGTATCCAACTCTCCTGCTGTTTCTCCCGCTTTTTCCGTTCTTCCTGCTCCTTTAGTATCTTTATGTGATTTTGTTGAAATTCTTTTTCAAGTTCTCGGTTTCGCTCACAGAGTTTTTGGATTCCCTCATTTTCGCTCGGGTGGTAAATCCATTTTTTGTTTTCAACGTTTTCTACCAGATTGTTCCTCAGTTTTTTCTCAAAATCATTTATCGATTCTGTTTCTTCCGCTTTATAGTCTTTTATAAACTCAGCGATATTGATTTCTACTGTTGGCATCTGCGCCATTTTTATCTTGCTATATTTTTCCGCATCAACATAGTGCGTTACGGCAATCTCAATAAGGATATTTTTTCGCTCTCGAAAAATGCAAACATCGGGCTTAAATCCATCAAATGGAACTTCTGTTTTAGCATTCTGATAGTGAAGCTTAAACTTTTCTCCCAACAATAATGGCTCTTGCTGTTTATAGTCCTCCACATTGCGGTCAGGATCATTTTGTTCCGATATTGTCACTGGGGGCAGCCAAATATATTCGCTCTTGCAAACGATTTCTTTCGCTATTTTATGAAGTCCGCTTTCATTTGCTGCATTTGCCGAACATGTTGTTCTTCCTTCTTCTGCCAAATGTGCAAAATGTGCAGTCTTTTTTCCGCGCCCCAATTTAGCAACCAACGGGCGACCGCAACAGAGACAAATGCACTCACACGCCTTTCCTCTATCTTTTTCCACCATCTCAGAGATGTGTACCACTTGATTAGATTCTTCTTTTAAGGCGAAATAAATCATTCCGCTATGATTCAATTCCATATTCTGCACCTCTGCAACGTTCCAAAGAAACCGTTTTTATCATTCTAACATACTTTTTCCTGTTGTCTATCATTTGATTTTACTTTTTGTAGGCATCGAACCGCTTGTCCACCCCTGCCCGTAAAAAGTGCATTTTTTCACGGAAGAAGTTCGTACAACCTGTACGGTCTGTACTTGTACGCACCTGTACGGCGAATCGAAGCAAATTAAAACGTGTTATCGTTTTTATTTTAGATTTCCGTACGCCGTACAGACCGTACGGGTTATTTGAAGTCCGTACGCAATTTTTTCAGATGCGTACGGAGCAATCAAGTTCGCATTGTGCGAACTTGATTGTAACTCTCCCGCAGGAGACGTTCCCCCTCGGAGAGTCCTCGAAGAGCCCACTACACTTTGCAGCCCATAGGGATGAAAGTGTTATAGTGGGTTATTACACTTCCGAAGAAGTGCATCTTCGTTCCCCGTCACCTTTCGATGAACCTTGAAAGGAGGGATGCCCTTTGGCAAGAAACGATGGCGTTGACCGCACCAGTGTCCGGAATCTCGCCGTTTCGGACAAGGCCGTTGGCAACACCCAGCAGCACAATGAGCGTG
>OIZP01000709.1_pt1 | contig 19720 bp, 14 predicted proteins | sample 1588531 | NCBI WGS metagenome assembly OIZP01 (sample SAMN03283283) | human gut metagenome | biome: human-associated habitat; material: feces | host: Homo sapiens | place: Peru | collected 2012
ATCCTTATAAGTATGATGATGGGCAATGAGCCAGCAGATTCTTTCTGTCTGCGTGGCGCATCGCCACCATCACAGGTACAGTTTTTTATAAGACGACATCCGAACCTCTTGACTTCGCTACGGTCGTTCTTGTGAACCCGGAAAAGGATGCGCCGCAGCCTATTGGCACCACAACCGATGAGAACGGAATGTTTATTATCCACAATGCACCTTCGGGAAAAAATATTGTCCGTGTCAGCACGATTGGTAGTGTCACACAGGAACGTGAAATCATAATAGGTGATTCGGAGATAAATCTTGGGAAAATAGAACTTGCAGAGGACTCCAAGTTGCTTCAGGAAGTGGTAGTCACCGGGCAGAAAAGCCAGTTATCGGTTAATTCGGAGCGCAGGATTTTCAATGTAAGCTCAAATATAGCCGCCACCGGTGCTTCTGCCGATGAACTTCTTGCCGCTGTCCCGTCGGTTGATGTAAACAGCGAGGGAGAAATATCATTGCGTGGCAATGCCGATGTCCTTGTGTGGATAAATGGCAAAAAGATGGGGATGAACGATGACAACCGTGCCCAGATACTTCGTCAGCTTCCTGCTGAAGCCATTGCGAGCATTGAGGTCATGACGAATCCGTCTTCCAAGCATAGCACGGAGGGAACTGCCGGAATCGGACTTAAAACCCAACATGTACCCGGAGGCTCGGCATCACGCCGCAGTTATGACAATGGAACATATCTCAACTCTGACGGCGATAGCAAGAAGCATGAAAACAGCATGTTCCTTCGTCTGGGCACGAATTTCAGACCTGATGACAGGAATGATGTTTACCTGAGTGCAATCGGAACGCTCGGACACAAATGGGGACGTACGACAACCATTCACCTTAGCAATGTGCCGGGGCAATGGATCGGAAATGTCAATAATATGCGTGAAAGTGGCGATACCCGTGGCGCAAACGTCATGCTTGGTTACAAGCACACGTTCAATCACAACCATTTTATCGACATGAACGTGAGCTATAATATATGGAGGGGTCCAAAGGATAACCGGTTTCATGAAAATGAGACTTGGGCCGACGGCACGGAGGAATCCATCTGGCAAAGCCAGCATCAGGATGTAAAAATTAGCAACTGGGAAGCAGCGCTTGATTATTCATTACAGGCATTGCCGTGGCTGCGCTTCGAAGCCGGTTATAAGGGTAACTACAACCACGAGAACAGTCCGGCATCGTATGCAGGAGGTCCTGTCGAGAACGGCCTTTTACCTCTTGACGAGCTCTATAATCGTTTCAAATACGACACGGACATTTCCGCCCTGTATGTAAACTTTTCCGGTAGCTATGAACACCTGACCTTCTCTGCCGGACTTCGTGGAGAAATGTGACAGATACGGACACGTTCTTTGGGCTACGGCCAGACAGATGCGGACGTTGCTCTCTTCAAGAAAAATGATTTCGCGCTATTCCCATCGGCTTCAATAGGCTGGTCTTTTCTTGGCAACAATGAGCTGAAGTTGAACTATTCCCGCCGCATACGCCGTCCTTTCGGTCCCCAGCTCAATACTTTTGAGAATATTTCCGACCCTTCGGAAGTACATCTTGGGAACCCGCTTATCCTGCCCGAGTATAGCAATGCCGTGGAATTGTCGTACATCAAGAATTGGACTGGACACATGCTTTCCGTGTCAGGCTATCTACGTACCAACAACGATATGATAAGCCATGTCAGCTTTCTCGCGCCTATGGCTTCAGACCCCAATGTAAACACGATGTATTACGGTCACGCCAACGTGGGCAACATGGTAAACTCCGGAGTGGAGATTATATCCCGCAACCTGCTGTTCAGACGGCTGACACTCACCACCACATTGAACCTTTACAATAGTCTTCTCAAGGCTAGGAGTGCAGACTATCCGTTGCACGACAGCTTCTATGCCGTACATGGTGACAAACAGAACCGTTTGGTGTGGGATGTGCGCTGTATGGCATCGGTACGTCTGCCGTGGGACATGACTTTCCAAGCCGAGAAGAGCATCATTAGAAAAGACAAAAAAGAGGGAGATTCTTTGTATGAGAATTGCCGTCACAGATTGAAGCATCGTGCAAGACCTGTAGGTGGCAAACATATTTATCAGTTCCTACATCATTTTCCTTATCATTATCTTGTCCATTCCCCAACTTTTTGAGGAATAGTTCCACACTATTTCCCCAATTTCCACAACCCTAATTTATGGCACAAAATTGATAACTATTTGTAAATCAACGGTATCATGATTTTATCTGTTTTTTGGCACGCTGGTTGCAACTATGAATAGCGGGTTCGATAATGAATCCACAAAACAGAGTAAATAACAATAAATTAGTAACAATTTAAAATAGATAAGATTATGAAGAAGTTCGTTTTTGCAGCTATCGCAGCTATGGTAATGGTTTCAGTAAGCAACGTATTTGCATCAGGCAAAATGATGATAGATAATTCTGAAGTAGTTCCAGTTGATACAGTAGCACCTGAAACTCCTAAGGATTCAGCAGAGGTCAGCACTCCTGTTTTGCCACAGGCTGGTGCAGAGGATTCTACAGATCAGGCTACTCCTGCAGAGACAACATCTGAAGCAACATCTGAAGTTACATCTGAAGCAACAGAGGCTACATCTGAGACTCCAGCAGAGTCTGTAGATACTGCTCAGGCAGAGCAGCCTGCAGCACAGGCAACTGTTTCTGAGTAAGCAGTTCTCAGATATAACTCAATTCTAGGCATACACAAATGCAACACATTTTGCAGTACATATATATATATAGATAGGTAAAGAAGTAGAAAGAGTTTTCATCAAGGTAAAAGTTTATATTTAGGTTTAAATTGCAGTTTTATTATCTCAAAAGATAAATAGGATTTTAGGTTCGGTTTATAAAAGTGAAGCCTGCCGGCAGTGATGCCGGCAGGCTTCTGCGTTTACTGCTTCCTCAAACTATACTTGCCGTGCTTGTCGAACACGAGCCAATAGAGCACAGGCAGGATGGTGGCGATGAGTACCATCGAGATAAGCGTACCGAAGAAGATAACGGCTCCCATTGGCGACCACAGCGTATTGTTCTCTACCATCATAGGCAGTACGCCTACCGAGGCGGCTGCCGATGTAAGGAAGATAGGGCGCATGCGGCGCTCGCCAGCCTGGAAGGCGGCTTCCTTTACCGATAACCCCTTGTCGCGGCGCAGTTCCTCTGCATAGTCGAGCATGATGATGCCGTTTCTTACCAGGATACCCATCAGGCTCACAATGCCCAATATGCAGGTAAGACTCACGTCGAAACCCGTAACCAGAAGGCCTATCGCTGCACCGAAGATGCAGAGCGACATGGACGAGAGATTCACCAGTGCCAGACTGATGCGCTTGAAATGGAAGAGCAGGATGAAGAAGATGATCAAGGCTGCTATCATCACGCCCGATGTAACCTGAGGAAGGGTTTCGGCATCCTTTTCTGCCATACCGCCAATCTCCCAATCAAGACTGGAATCTAGCGGGAGTTTGGATACTTCCTGCTTCAGTTCGTTGGCCAATTGGTTGGCATTGAATCCCCTTAAAGGTTCACCTATGATAGAGATGGTACGCACGCCGTTTCTGCGTATGATGCTGCCGTCGTGCCAGTCGGGCGAAATCTTAGCCAGCTGGCGGAGTGGAACGCTCGATGTTCCTCCCATCACGGGGATGTATTCATTGGCAAGGTCGCTGTCGTTTTCCGATTTCAGAACCATCTTCACCGGATAGTCGCCTTCCCAAAGGGTGGCCATCGGGATGCCATCGCCAAAATGAATGGCAAGGTCGGCAGAGAGTATGGTCTTGTTCACACCCAGCCGGTTGGCCTCGGTGGCATCTGGAGTTACCCTGATGCCAGGCTGGGGCTCTTCGTAGTTGGTACGAATCAGGTTGATGCCTTCTATCTTGTGCATGCAGGCTTCTATCTTCCTGGCGGCAGCCTTCAGGTCGCCCATGCTGTCGCCGCTCACTCTTACTTCGATAGGGTAGGTGGCGTTGTTGTAATCCATCTGCTTGAAGCGGATGTAGCAGTCGGGAAAATAGTTGGAGTATCGGTCGGCATATCGGTCGAGTACCTCTTCTGTGGCATCGTTATCTACCGTATTCACGATAAACTGTGCAAAGTTCTCACCGCCAATCTGTGGCGCATAGGTGGTGTGGAAACGGGGTGAACCCTGACCAACAAACGTGGTTACGGCTGTTACCTGCGAGTCGCACTGCAGAATGTGGGCCATAGAATCTGCCACCTGTGCGGTTCTTGCAGCGGTGGTTCCGCTAGGCAGATAGAACTCTACGGCAAACTGGTTTCTCTCGGCGATAGGCATCATTCTCTGCGGAAGATGTACGAAGATGATGGCTCCGGTGCTCACCAGCATGATGCCCACAGCGAGGGTGGTGCGTGGAAAGGCGAAACAGCGTTTCAGCAACCAGGTGTACCCCATCTGCAGATAGTCGAGCGGCTTTTTGCGGGCGTTGGGCTTGTGCTGGCTGCTGATGCCCTGGTGAATCACCATATACTGTAAATAAGGTGTGAGCAGCAGCGAAACCATGAGCGAGATGCTCAGGATGATGAACATGGCCCAGGGGAATGATTTTACGAAATCGCCCATGTCGCCATGCATGGTAAAGAGGAATGGGAAGAAGGTGAGCGAGATGCTGAGCGTGGCAGAAAGCACCGACATGAAGAACTCTCTAGGAGCGGCGATGGCTGCATGCCAGCGCGACATACCATGGCCCAGCTTCTCCATGTAGTTGTCGATGATAACCACGGAATCATCCACCACCATACCCAGTGTTACTATGAGGGCAGCCAGTGTAACGGTGTTCAGCTCCATGCCGAAAAGATAGAATATGCCCAACGACGAGAAGATGGTGATAGGGATGCTGAGGGCTGATACCTCTGCCACGCGGCGCGGCATGAGCAGGATGACCACGATGATGACGGAGATGACCGATATGAGCAGCTCGCGCAGGAAGTTTAGCACCGATTCGCTTACCACCTTGCTCTGGTCGGTAATGGTATTGATGTGTACATCGCCTGGCAGGGACTGTTCAAAATCATCCATCATCTTGTGTACGTCTCTTCCCATCTTCACGATGTCGTTTCCCGGTCGCATTTCTATGGATAGGAGCACGCATTTGTTGCCGTTGCTCTTGATGTATTTATTCTGTTTCGGATATTCTCTTTTAATCTGTGCGATGTCCTTCAGGCGCACGATGTTGCCCTTGGGGTCGGAATATACGATTTGTTCTGCCACATCCCGCTCGTTGTTGTAGGAGTCGGTGATGTGGATGGGCAGGTTGAGGTTGCCCATCTCCAGGTTTCCGCTCACGGTGGTGAAGCCCTGCAGGGCAAGGTCGTTCAGAATCTTATAGGGGCCGATGCCGTATTTGGCCAGTTTGTTCTGGTCCAGGCAGATGCTTATCTGTTCGTTTTCCAGTCCGTAGGTTCGCAGGTTCGAGATGGCATCAATGCGGCGCAGTCTGTCCTTCAGCTGGTCTATGTATGTATTCAGTTCCCTATAGGTTTTCTGCTTGCTTTCCATCGTGATGAGCAGGGCAGAGGTATCGGCGATGTCATCCACAGCCTGCAGGGCAAGGACACCCGTAGGAAGGGAGCTCTTGAAGGCCTGCAGGCCATGCTTGAACTTGCTCCAGAAGGCATCCCGGTCCTCCACGTCGTCGTTGAGTTCCAGGAACACGATCAGCATGCCGTCCTTACTCTGGGTGTAGGTCTTTTTCTTGTTCACCTCCTTGTATCCGAAGATGAAGTTCTCCAGCGGTTTAGCCACCCGTTCTTCCACCTCTCCGGATGTAGCGCCCGGATATACGGCTACGCAGGCACCCTGCCTGATGGTGAATTGCGGCATCTCCTGCTTGGGCATGATGCAGATGCCGAGTATGCCTAGAAATACGAGCATGCCCATCAGAAGCATCACGATGTTGTGGTTGCACATCGCCGACTCGATGAACGAGCGCTTGATGATGCGGTTGGGCTTCCTGGTGATGCGTGCCTTGATGTGGTCGCGAAGGGCGGTGTCTCTCTCCGGTTTGTTTGTCTCTTGATTCATATCTTTTCCCTCCACTTTTTTTATCGGTTATCGCTTTTTGCTGTATCTACATTCATTCCTTCAGAAACTTTCTGCTGGCCATTGATGATAACCTGGTCGCCAGTCTTCAGTCCCGATAGGATGACGATGCCGTCGCCTTCGAAATCGCCGGTAGTTACGGGTTGCTGATGCGCCTTTCCGTTTACCACGGTCCATACGAATCGGGAGTTATCTACATCCAGTTCAATGCTTTGTGGCGGAACGGTGATGTGGGATGGGGTAGCAGCGCTACCCTGCACCTGGGCGTTGCATACCATGCCTGGAAGCAGACGACCCTGCGGATTGGTGATGCTCACCTTGACATCGTAGGTATGCGAGATGGGGTTGGCATCGATGCCTTTTTCTGAAATCTTTCCCCGGAAAATGGCACCAGAAAGAGCGGCTACCGTCAGTTTCACCTTGTCGCCCACGTGCAGATGAGATATTTCAGCTTCGGGTACAGATACCTTGGCGTTGACTTGTGCCACATTGGCGAGTTTCAGTACAGGCTGTCCGGGGAGCACGTAGGTTCCCAAGTCCACGTTCTTGGCAGCGATGACACCTGCAAAAGGAGCTGTGAGGGTAGAGTGGGAGAGTTGCTGGCGGGCGATGCTTTCAGCCGCCTTTGCCTGTTCCAGTTTGCTTTCTATCTCCACCCATTTCATATCCGAGATGGTTCCCGACTGGTGCAGGGGCAGGAATCTTCTGTAGGCATCCTGCGCCTGTTTCAGGGTGGTGAGTGTTGCCCGGTGAGCCTCCTTCACGGTGGTAGGGTTGATGGTGGCGAGCAGCTGTCCCTTGCTCACTCTATCTCCTTCTTCCACCCGTATGGAAGTGATGTTTCCGGCTATCTCGAAGCTGAGTGTAGATCCCATCTTTTCCTCGATGGTTCCCACATAGTCTTTCATTCCCCCCAGGTTTGTATTCCCCACGGAGATAGTCTCAACTTTCACGTTTTTCTTCTCTAGCTTCCTGGATTTTTCGGTGCATCCCGCCAGCATCATACAGCTGATAATGAATGCGACAAGCCATCCCGTTATAACATCTTTCTGTTTCATATTGATTACATTTTGTTGTTTTTTGAAAAGATAATGCAAAGGTATGAATTTTAGCTGAATGCATAGGAAAAATAGGATTAAAAAAATAAAAAAACAACCGAACAATCTACACCTTAGACCGAGGGTTGAGTCGATTACAGAAGACAATGTGGAGTCAAATTGCTCCATGACCCGAAAAAATCCTCCAAAAGGAGTGAGTTTCTCAGATTTAATTTGTATCTTTGCCATGTTATGTCAGAGTTTTGCTTGTTTTCTTTTCGCAACACTAAGATAAGTGTAAATTCTCACATGGCAAAATCCTGAGCAACTTTTTGTTGCTCTGGGGCTTAAAAGGTTTGATTTATAATAGTGTTGTGGATTTAAGGTAATAACAATATTATGACATCGTTATTCATATTGCAACTTGTATGTTGCGTCATTACAGCCATGCTGGCATTGCAATTAGCCATGGCAAGTTTGCAGGTGAGATGGAAGGTGTGGCGCTACGAAATATCAAGATGGCTTCTCGTTGCATCCATGCTATTCTTCTCCGTCCACTACCTCTTACAGATGGTTCATGGACTCCGTGCACAAGGTACCGATGTGGGCGCAGCATTCAACATACTGTTCTATACCCCAGTGGCATTTGCCATCACTCTCTCCATCATCAACATAGAGAGCACAGGCAGCAAAGTGCGCCGTTATTGTTTACGTAGTATGATGGCATATATACTCATCGCCATAGTTTTCGTCATTGGCATATTCCAAAATCGTAGTTTGCACATTGGCAATATGCTCTATGTGATGCTCGGTCTTTTTGTGGCTAGCATGGCATATTTTATTTTTGTCATTCGCAAAGAAACAAATACCCAAAGGCAGAAGCTCATGGAAAATTTCGGAAGTGACTTGATTCCATACGTGCGCTATTCGCAAGCCAGCATCATTTTGCTATACCTCACTGCTGGACTCCTGCCTGTAGCAATCCTCTTCAATACCTTATTATATATAATAGGTCCCTTGATGTTACTCTCTGTCATCTTTTTCGTCCACACTTTCATTGCTATGGGCTATTACATCACACCCAAAGGAGTCATTTCTGATGAAAATGATGCAGAGGCAAAAGTCACGGAAGCAGAAGATATAAAAGACGGCAAGAATACTTATGGTACAAATATCTTGACAGCTAATAGAAAGATGGAAATAGAATTAGCCCTCAAGAAATGGTGTGAAGAGGGATTTTATAAGGACTATGAAGTTAGCATCTATTCGTTAGCTACCAAGTTGGGATACAAGAAAATCGAACTGACAGAATACTTCAACCAGTCAGAATATACCAATTTTAGAACCTGGCTTAGCGACATTCGCTTTAATGAGGCAGTTCGCATGATGAAAGCCAACCCCGAATATAGCATTGACGCTATTTCCACAGAGTGCGGTTTCTCATCCCACACATGGATTTATCGTATATTCAAACAGAAAACGGGCATGTCACCTAGCCAATGGCGCAAACAGTTTGTCTCCATCTAAGTGTGTATTTTTGTAATCATACATTAAATACTATTTAAAAAGTAGTAGTTTTCCTAGGAAAGCTACTACTTTTTTTGTGGAAAAGCTACAACTACCATAGGAAAGCTACTATCACTTTCAAAATAAAAAAGCTATTTTTGCAATCGAATCAATAACATAACAGATAATGAAAATGACAAGAGCAGAACCAACCATTTCAATTTCAGATGAAAATCTCATCATGATTGTTGTAGTGATCGTGACTGTGATTATCATAGTGTTCATCCTTGTGATGATACGCGACTACCGTCTCTATCTTGGGAATCATTGGAAAAAGAAATTCAGTTTCGCTGATTTCGTCAAGCAAGAACAATTCTATATTTATATACTGTTGTTCTTCCTTCTTTTGGTAGGTTCGGAATTGTTGTTACAAAACGAGTATTCATTTTAAAACAATAAATAATTATGAAAAAAACGTATCTATTATTATTCATCCTCGCAATAGGAGCGGCGATGTTAACTGCTTGTACTGATGATGACAACAATGGGGGAAACGGAAATCCCAACATTCCTCTGGCAGAACTATCCAAGCCAAAGGCAAACCCTTGGCTGGCACAAGAGGAATACAGCATCACCCATTTCAATTCGGCTCAGACCGATGCTTTCACTGCAAAAGTGAAGGACGGCACGTTCTATGCCGACCTGACGAAATGCAAGGCAACAAGCAGCGGTCCTGTGAACCTCATGACGCTCGCATCCACTTCCCCAAAATACATGTGGGGAATGAGCAGCGACAGAGTGTCTATCATAGACGTATCCAACGGCAATTTTGAAAGACTCGCAGAAGCTGGTTTGCCTGGAATAACAATGAAGAATCAAGAACAGCTCAACATCTTGACATCCAGCTACTCGTCTTACTCAGAACTTGCAACAGCCGTAACCGGAGTGCTAGGTGCTGCCCCACAGATGTCTATAGCCAATGGAAACTACGTGTTGTGCGACAAGGACAACTATGTATATACCAATGCTGGACACATCATGGCAAGATACAAGCTGAAGAACCCAAATAATCCAAAGGAAGGCATAGAGCTAGACAGTCAGATTAAGCTCACACCGTATATCAACAACTCTTACACGCTGGTGGGAGCTACCATGACATACGATGGACATTTGCTCGTGGCGGCACAGAATGCTCTTGTTGTACTCAACCGTGAGTTGACCACGGTAGAAGATACCTACCCACTGGCAAGCACCCAGATATTGACGAACTCAATAGCAGTGGATGAGAACGGCGGGGTATATGTGGCAAGCAACGCCAAGGAGGCCAACGGCAAGGGACTCATGCAAAAGCTGATATGCAAGAATGGAAAGTTCTCTGACAGCGAGAGCGATGGAGCATGGAAAGCCGAGTATGACGGAGGTCCAATGGCACCATGTATCAAGCTCGGATATGGCACAGGAGCAACCCCTACACTAATGGGATTTGGCAACGACGAGGACAAACTCGTGGTGATAACAGACGGAGCAAAGAAAATGAAACTCGTAGCTTTCTGGCGTGACGCCATACCTGCCGATGCCAAGCCTGTAGATTCCGGCAACAAGCGTTTGGCAGGAACGTTCGACATAACGTGCGGATTACCAGCCTCTACCGAATGGGTACAGTCGGAGCAATCCGTAGTAACCGCAGGATACGACGCTTTTGTGGTGAACAATATCAGCCAGACAACGGAAAAGATAAACGACAAGATTATAGGCGTGCTGGCAATCGGTCCTACCATAGAGACTCCTAGAGGTGTTGAATGCGTGAGTTGGAACACAAAGGAGAACAAGTGGGAGACTAAGTGGACACGTGCTGACGTCAGTTCACCAAGCATGATTCCTGCTGTAAGCACATCGTCTGAAATGGTATTCGTAAGTGGGTGGAACGATGCCACAGGATGGGAAGTAACCGGACTCGACTGGCGCACCGGCACCACACGCCACCGCACAATCCTAGGCAAAGACAATCGGGCCAATGGAGCATATGCCATCATACAGTTCTTTGACAATGGTGACTTACTCTACAACTCGGTATCTGGACCGTTCAGAGTGGAAATCAAGTAAAACAGAGTGAGAACAAAAAGTATATTAATTAAAAAAACAGGAAGTATGAAAATCAAGCAAATTATCATGACCTCATTGCTAAGTTTTATCACGGCAATGACATTCATCGCATGTTCCGATGACGACAGCAACAACGATATAAAAATCCCTACCGTGTCACCAAAGGAGCAATGGGGCGCAACCCTGAAAGGCGATGGTGAAGTTCTCGGAGCATACCCGGACTTATACTCCAATTATTGGGAATACACCTATGAGATAGACAAAAACAGTGACAAGATTCTATGCCTGAAAGGAGAATATCCTCATTGCAGATATTTCAGCATATCACTATACAATGATAAGACAGGAGACGTTTTTGCAGGCATCGATGACCAGGACATCTCGGCAGATAACGGAAGCACGAATCCTTTCGTCGCAACCACTTCTGGAAAGAACTATTTCACCCTCTATGTGGTGCCAAACGGAACGTCACAAAGCGTAATAGACAAACTTGGAGAGAATGTGGTGAAAGTTAAAGAAGGTGTGAACAAAGTAGCTGTAGTTCTCAGACATTACCTGGGCACTACTGCCGATGGAAGCCAAAAAGATGAATACGCAGGAGTAGAACTGCCAGCCATCACTGCACTCGACATGAACTTGCATGAGACCTACGTGCCAGAACACGTTGTATCAAATGTCTATAAGATAACATCGAAGGTGTTTACACAGAAATCCGACGAAAACAGGGAGATGCCATTCTTCCTTGCTCCAGTTAGCATGTACTATCCAAACAACTCCACGGCATACCTTTATGGAAGAACGCACTTGCGCGAGGACTCTGTGCTCACATTCTCCTTCATACCGGCCACAGTGCCAACAAAGCCTGAGGAATACAGAAAAGCTGTGACACGTTACTGGTCTATCTGCATTGGCTCAGCAAGCGACACACGCTCATATATGTCTGTATATGATGCGAAGGCTCGCTATGCCGATGGCAAGAAAGCAACATTTGTGGTTTGCCTGAAAAAGAATCCTAAGCTATCAGCCATACAGAGCAAGGTGAACGAAATGAATGCCAACGGAGAGTATGTCAATCTCTTCATTTGGGATAGTGAGAAAAAGAACATAGACAGCAATCCTATCGGAGAGATTGTGGCTGTCATGTACAGGAACATTCTTCCAGACAGGAAATGGATACACTCCATCGCAACCATGACACCTACTGCTTACAAGGATAAGACTGGCGAACCTATCGACCATGTGACCGATCCCGACAAGCAGCTTGCTCACAAAGCTCTTGGCGACTATGGACCACTTGGTGTAAAGGTAAGCAACGATGATTTCTTGCAGTAATGACCCCAAAGGCACAAAAAAAGGGCTAGCCCATTACCAGGACTAGCCCTCCGTTTTAATTATTTTCTAGGGTGCAATGAAATGTCATCCAGAAAGCTGCTTAGCACGTTATGAGTGATTACTTTACCTCAATGTGCTTAACATCGTCTTTCTTCTCCTCCTTGGCTACCTTAGGAATCTCAATCTTCAAGACACCATCGCTGACCTCAGCAGAAATCTTCTCGTGATTGGCATCCTCTGGTAAAGCATAGCTCTGAGAGTAGCTGCTGTAAGAGAATTCACGACGCAGGTAATGCTCTTCCTTCTTTTCCTCCTTCTTCTCGTTCTTGTTCTCGATAGATACATTCAGATAGCCATCCTTGTCGATGTTCATCTTAACCATATCCTTCTTCAAGCCAGGAGCTGCAATCTCCATTGTGTAAGCTGTAGCATCCTCCTTTACGTTAACAGCAGGAGCTGTGGCGTTCATGCGTGGCATCAATTCGGTATCAAAGAAGTTGTCATTAAACCAACTGTTCAACCAATTTGAAACACTGTTATTTCTACGAGCTAACAACATCATGTAAAACCTCCTAATTCTATTTTTCTCGTCCTCTCTTCGCCTTCCGGCTCAGTCGGGATTTCTCATTGTTTATAATTTATCCTTTTTAATAACGATTGCTTCGGCTTACGAGGCTCAAGGATTTCTAGAAACCCTCAACTGTCATTACTTAGGGTTCTTGTCGTTCCCCTTGCCCTTTCGGCTTCGGCTTTCACTCTATGTAGGAGCAAGTTACGTGCCAACCCGGTTTGTAGATTTGGAGTAAACAGTTTTTGCCAATTTTGACTAAAGATTCTGCAAAATTGACAACAATGGATAATTAATTTAAACTTTGCTGCTAAAACTTCATGCTTTTTAAACCTGTTTTTCAATCCATGCCATCAGTACCGCTACAGCATACTGCTGTTCTTCTCCTGTCAGCTGTCTTCCGGCAGGTATATGATGCCATTTGAAGAAACAACCACGGCAACAGCAGCCTGTAGCATGCTGGGCAATGAATACAGGATGCCCTCTCATAGGCGTCTGCTTGCCGTCATTGGGAATCACGGCAGGAGCAAGGCGTTTGGCAACGAAATCCTCCGCATGCTTACGGATGGTAGCCAAACCCTTTTCTGCAATATATTCGTTATCTTTCTTCGAGAGATGGAATCGGCTGCGAAATGTTGATTTGGAAAGTCTTTCAAACAAATCAGTCAAGTCATACTCTTTGTCTGGAGAAGTTTCGCTTTCCATGTCTTCTGAAGAGATAGAGTCTTTCTGATGCTCCTCTTTCTCCTCAGGAAACAAATTGAGTTCTACATATTTTGCTTGGTTTACTTTTGATTCTTTTTTCATTTCTATTAGCCTCCTAGATCTATGAATCTCCTATTCATATTAATGGATATCAGACTCTTCAGCTGCTGATGATGCTTTGTTTTCCCTGGGTTGTGGGTTGGGTACGAAGCCAAGGATGGCAACCAGACAACTCATCAAAGGACTGATGATGTTGAAGAAGCAGAAGGGGAGATAGACAAGTGTCGGGATACCAAGAACCGTACTCTGCGTCATACCGCAGGCTGTCCATGGAACCGCTACGCTCTAAGGTTGGCGGGGCATCAAAGCCCTCGCCATATTTTGCGGGCTGGGACCGCATGGCAACGACTTGCTGATACTTTTGTTTTGGGAGAGAAAAGGATCCACGGATTTCACGAATTTACACAGATTTGGACCTATGCGTCCTGGTATTACATAATATTGGTGATCAATCATCGGGCTTGCTATTTCAAATGTAGAAAAAACTGCGGTATTGAGCGTGTTGTCGGATGAGAATTCTTAATATACTCTAAATATTTTGAAAATACTTTGTGTATACCGGGATTTTTTCGTATTTTTGCCATTTAGAGAAATTATAAAGACGGTATTATGGCAGAGAATAATATATCAAACATGGACAAAACACAAATGATTGAGAGTTTTCAACAGCGACTTTTAGGTGACTATGGTTACCAAGATGAACAAATCGGAAAGAATGTTGAAATATCTCATGACTTTAGTGTTGATTTGGCTATATGGAAAAATGGGGACGATAAGAAAAATAATCGCCTCCCGGATATCTGTGTGACCATTCTCTGCAAGATGGAGCATGTTAAAATTGACAAAAAGGATGTTCATGGTGCTTTCTTAACCTCTATGCATTCTTCCGTGCGCTTTGTCGTGATGCATAATCTTAAAGAGACAAAGGTATTTCTTATTGATGATAAGAAAAGCGGTGCTTTGGAGCAAATTGCTGATTTCCCGAAAGCTGCTGATGTTGCCAATGATACGTTGTTGGGAGCTTTTGTCGCAAAGATGCGCAATTCGTCCAAGGAGGCTTTGTTACAAGCATTTGGTAAATGCCATAATTTTATTCGTAATATAGATAAATTATCTCCTGAGTCTGCCTTTGATGAATTTAGCAAAGTTATCTTTATCAAAATGGACTATGAACGAGATCCTGATGGTGAGCTTATATTTACAAGAACCAAATACGAACAGTTAGAAAGTGATTTCGTTGCGAAGAGCTCAAAAGGCGTATTCCTAGATGTTCTGTTTAGTAAAACAAAGGAGTATTTTCAAAAAGACGGACTGTTTGAGGAAGCTGATACGATACATATTAAGCGTGAGACGGTACTGAAGATTATAGAGACTTTGGAACCCTTTAATCTGTGTAACTTGTCGGATGATATTAGAGGCTTGGCTTTTGAGGCATTTTTGGGAAAGACTTTCCGTGGTGAGTTGGGACAGTTTTTTACCCCTCGTACTATCGTAAACTATATGGTTGATGTGTTGGATATTAAGGAGGGGGAAACTATTTGTGATCCATGCTGCGGAAGTGGAGGCTTCCTGATTCGTGCATTTGAGCATGTTCAAGATTTGATAGACAATGATATTCATCAACAGATTCATGATGTGGTGAATCATGCTACCATGTCTGTGGCGGAAAAAAAATATCAAGTAGAGCAACTGTTATTGGAGTTAGACAAAAAACATATTGGTTCTCGATATTATAAACTTTGCCATCAATATATTTATGGTGTAGATGCAAATATCAGAATGGCTCGTACTTCAAAGATGAATATGATTATGCATGGCGATGGACATCTTGGGGTATATTGCCATGATGGATTGTTTAATGTAGGAGGTGTTGAAGACGGGAAGTTTGATGTGATTCTCATCAATCCTCCATTTGGCTTGCGTATAGCAAGGGATTTGGAGAATGATGGAAAGAAAGTAAGTGACAGCTACCATATCAAGAAGAGTAATGCTGAGGCTCTTTTCATAGAGAGATGTTTGAATTTATTGAAGCCTGGTGGTCGTGCAGGACTCGTGCTTCCTGATGGTATTCTGAATAATCCGAATATGGAAGATGTAAGAAAGTATGTGGAGAACGAGGCTGATATCTTGAATATAACTTCCATTCCTGCTGATGTGTTTATTGCATCTGGGGCAAATGTGAAACCAAGTCTGGTGTTTTTGCGGAAGAAAATAAAAAACGAGGGAAATACAGGCAATGTTATTTCTATTTCCAAGGTAGATGATGCTGGAATCAATTCCAAAGGATTGCCTTCAGACAACCAGCAGCTAACAGGACTTGCTCCCGTGGTAAAGGAATGGATTACCAAGGGCGCAACATCTTCTTCACCTTATTTCAAGGTCGTAGAAAGACAGATGATGGACAAATGGAATGTCTCTTCATGTTTTGATATGCAGAGTATCGCTTTGTCATCAAAGTATCCTTCGGTGTTACTGAAAGACATTCTTTCTGTCTATAGTGAAAAAATAGAAATTCAAGACGATAAATCATATACTCGCTTGACAGTAAAGCTATTTAATAAAGGAATACAAAAGCGTGATACTCTTCTCGGTGTATCAATCGGCACAAAGAAACAGACAGAGGTTCATGCTGGTCAGTTCATCGTTTCAAAGATAGATGGAAAGAGTGGTGCATTTGGGTTTGTTCCTGATGATCTGGGCGGAAGCATTGTGACTCAGGATTTTATGGTATTTGATTTGGATAAGGTACAGGTTTATCCTCCTTATTTGGAGTTGGCATTGAATGATGATGCCATTCTCGACCAATATAAGAATGCCAGCAATGGTTCCACTGGTCGTAAGCGTCTGTCACAGGCTATATTTCTATCTACTAGAATTCCTTTGCCAACTTTGGAAGAGCAAAGAAACATGGTAGAGGGGATCGTCAATATGGAAAATGAAATTAAGCTGTTGACGGAAAAGATTGAGAAACAAAAAATGGATTTGAGTAATATCTTATATAAAGGTTAGAAGCAATGAAACTATTGGAATTTGAGGTGAAGTCACCTTTTAGAAATTTAAAAGGGCTGAAAATCAAGTTTGACAGCAAAATGTCAACTTACGTTATTATCGGTACAAATGGTGCTGGTAAGAGCAATGTGCTGGAGGCGCTGAGCAGCGTCTTCAAAACATTGTATTATGATTCTACTCGAAATTTCGAATTTAATTTCTATCTGAAGTATGAGATGTTGGACCACAATATTTTGTTAATATATGATAGGGACAAACATTCGTTTATTTTCAAGATAGATAACGTAAAGGTGGATGATACTGAAGTAGAAGATATTTTGCCACAATATCTTCCATCACGCATCATCTGTAATTATAGTGGTGAAGATTCCCGTATCTATGAAAGTTACTATAAGGAGCCTCGTGATCTTTATACGAAAGAGTTGATTAAAGGTACGGCTACACGTTCTTTGCAAATGATGTTTGTAAACAAGGATTATTGGAAGATAATCTTTGTGGTGATGGCTTGTTGCAAGAATCAAGTAGAGGCTTTTGCCAATTTCCTTACCAATACTTTGGGGGTAAAGAGCATCGATCATATAACACTCGATGTAGATGAAAAAGAACTTGATGGATGGAGTAATAGTGCTCCTGCTTTATATTTACGCCAGTTGCTTGCCAGAACAGCGGGAAGGGACATTGCAATTGATGATTTCTGTCCAAATGGAGAGGATGCTTTATTTATCTACAATAACCTTGTTGGAGTGTATGAGCTTATTAAGGAAAATTTTGTCATCACTTTCAATGACGGAATAGATACGGCATTCTTCAGTGAAGGAGAGAAGAAAATGATGGTTGTGTTATTCATGCTGGAGGCTTTGTCGGATGAGAGGTCTTTGCTCTTGTTGGATGAGCCGGATAGTCATATCCATATTGCACAGAAAGGGAAACTTGTTTCTTTCTTGACGGAAACTGACAACCGAGAAAATGTTATAACGACACATTCTCCATCTTTGACTACACAATTTGATGATGAGGCAATCATCATGTTGTCGGCTGATGAGAATGGTAATGCGGAAGTTGTTGATAAGGACAAGGCTGCTATAGTAAAGGTTCTGACGAATGATACATGGACGATACAGGATCAAAATATCTTCTTAAATTCAAATAAGGATATATTGTTGGTGGAAGGCTGGACAGATGAAGCCTATATCTCCAAGGCATTAGAAGTGTTCCAGAAGCAAGGGAAATATATGGATTTGGACTTCTCTTATTTGCCATGCAATGGAAGCAGCAATCTAAAAATGATGAGTGAGAAGTTTCATCCAAAGAAGAATCAGATGATGATTGCATTATTTGATAATGATGGTGCTGGATGGAAATCAATCCGAAATGTATTTGATTTGGATAAGGATGCTAATAAGAAAGCTTTTGGTAGGGCTCAAAAGAAAGCAGATATTTGGTATGCTCTTATACCTGTGCCAGCTGGTAGAAAAGGAGATATTAATATTGAAGACTATTTCCATCATAATGTTCTTTCAAAATTTGTGATGAGTTTCAAAACTTTAAATGAAATCGTAGAAAAGAATAGTTTGAAACCAAAATTGGCAGAAATGTGCAATAAAAACCAACTGGCAGATAATAAATTCAGTAAGTTTGCTAAGCTGTTCGATTTTATAGAAGAAATAAAAAAGGCTGATGCTGAAGGTAAGACGAAAATGTAGAACGTTGTATAAGGTATGAAACAATTAAAGTCCTTGCCTGGTTGTGCGGGCTGGGATTTCGTAGATTCTGTACAATAGCTATATATCTGGAAAACACAAAAGGATTAGATTTTAGATTTTTATTATATACGATAAGATGGGTTGAGCTTTGAATGAAAGCTCGGCTCATCTTGTTGGCTTATTTGCTTTTGAGTAACATGAATTCATCTGTTATCTTATTGAACTTATTGCGAATTGCGCTTGGTAATTCTGCGGAATGGAAGGGGGAAGGAAACGTGGACTGGAAGGAGGTGATTGGGCTGGCACGGAAGCAAGGGGTGCTGGCTATTGCCTTTGATGCCTTGGAAAAGGTGCCGGCGGAGCTTCGGCCTTCTAAGCCTATTCTGCTGGAGTGGTTTGGCAGGGTGAACACCATGGAACAGGTATATAAACTCTATGTCAATACAATCAAGGATTTGGGACGACTTATCGGCAGTAATGGGCTTTATATGATGGTGATGAAGGGATATGGTTGTTCTCTTCACTATCCTAAACCGAATCACCGGCCTTGTGGGGATATTGATATCTTCCTGATGGATAAGGAGGGAAGGCATGACGAGGAGATGGTGAAGTCTATCGATGACGTCGTTGCCAAAGAGACGGGTGCTCAGATTTCATACGATGATGAGCATCATTCTATTTTCGCTTTCGGGAAGTGTACCGTGGAGAATCATGCTACGGTTCTTAATGTATCGCCATATAAGGTGAATATCTGGATTAATGATTTGTTGGAGGAACTCGCCAAGGATTCTATCGATGAGGCTGCTTTGGGATTGGTCTTGCCTTCTGCCAGATTTTATTCTATCCATCTGCTCCGACACATGGCTACTGATTTCGCTACGGAAAAGACGACGTTGAGGCATGTGCTGGATTGGGCTACGTTTGTGAAGTGCCATTCTGATGAGATTGACTGGGGCTTTGTGAGGGATGTTGCCCATCGGGCTAAGATGCATCTGTTTCTTGATGCCTTGAATGGGATTTGTGTGGAGTATCTGGGGTATCCCAAGGAGATGTTTCCTGTGGAAAAGGAGAATGTCAGACTGAGAGATAGGGTGTTGGGAGATATTCTTCATCCTGAATTTCAGGATGAGGTGCCTCCTATGGAAAAGAGAATTGCGTATGGAATTGTCAAGACGAAGAGATTGTGGGTGAATAGATGGAAACACAGAATGGTGTTTGATGAGAGTATCCTTTCTACGTTCTGGCATTCTGCTATTTATCGGATGAAGCACTAGGCACGCTGATGGAGGTGTGCCCTGCTCGGGCGGGAAAGGTCACGCTGATTTCGCAGATAACGCAGATTTTTAGTGTGTTTTTTTGATAATTATTGCCAGTATATGATGCTGGCTTTGAACTAACTATATTATTTTCAACAATATGAATACTTTTGAGAACATTAAGGTTGCCGTAGCCGGAACGGGCTACGTGGGACTGAGTATTGCCACTTTGCTGGCACAACATCATCAGGTGACTGCTGTAGATGTGGTCCCTGAGAAGGTGGAGAAACTGAATAATAAAATTTCTCCTATCCAGGATGATTATATCG
>OIZP01000712.1_pt1 | contig 19693 bp, 10 predicted proteins | sample 1588531 | NCBI WGS metagenome assembly OIZP01 (sample SAMN03283283) | human gut metagenome | biome: human-associated habitat; material: feces | host: Homo sapiens | place: Peru | collected 2012
GCGTTCATCCTGAGCCAGGATCAAACTCTCCATTGTAAAATATCATTTTTACTTCTTGCCTCATTGCTGAAGCAATCGGTGTTTGTTGTCTGTACTTAGGACGAATATCCTTTTCGTTTATTGAAGCTTAGTAAACCTGACTTGTCAATTGCTTGACGGTTCGTTTCTTTTACCCAGTCAACTTTCTTATTTCTAAGAAGTTAACCGCTTCTTGTACTACTTGTCTGTTTATGTAAAATCTTTCAAAGAACTCTTTCTTTATTGCCTTGAGGAATGCTTGATTTCTCAAAAGCGAGTGCAAAAGTACTAACTATTTTCCATTCCACCAAATTTTCCGAGAAGAAAGTTGCATTTTTCTTTCAAATTTAACATTCATAAACACTTTTCACGCTTTAAATCCGTTTTTCTCCTAATTATATATATACGCGCGAAAGAACGTTTGTGTTCGGGCACACGTAAAAGAAGATGCATTCCGGACTTTTCTACCAAATGAACAGAGAACTACTTTCAAAAATACTCTTCACTCTTCACCAAACAGGCTGAAACCCCGATAAACACAGGGATTGTAGGCGGTGAAGAGTGGTGGTGCACTCTTCACCACTCTTCACCACTCTTCATCCAAACCATTTTAGAGAAAAAGAATATCAGACAAGCAAATGTTCCGCCATCTATGATGACCAAGCCTTAGCATAAATGATGACCAAACCTTAGCATAAATGATGACCAGACCTTGGAATAAAAAATAGCTGAGCCTTACGATAAGTGAAGAGTGGTGAAGAGTGGTGAAGAGTGGCGGTGCACTCTTCACCTCCCACACCCCTAGTGTTTATCGGGGATTCAGCCTGTTTGGTGAAGAGTGAAGAGTAAAAGCGAGAGTAGTATTTTTACGAGCAAATCGCCCCATGATTACTGGGCGAGAGGGGTGGTGGAATCGAAATGATAGTCCTGGGGATTTTTTTCTCCCGACGTATCGTTTCTTGCCTGGCAATGGCACAAAGTTGCCCTGGCAAGGGGCAATATCTTGCCATAACCAGGCAATAAATGAAAGAAGCCTACTTTCAACCCGCCAGAACCATCATGACGACCTCTCACTGACGTATTGACACATCGTAAGTAACCATAGTATCTACGCATTGATACGTAAAATAACGGAATAAATGTTAATAATGAGCAGATATAATGGCAGATTCAATAAATGGCATTATCTTTGCACCCGTTATATTGTGGCATAATCAGCTTTGCCATCACGAAACAATAAAAGATCAACTAAATTAGAAATTAGAATTATGACAGAAAAAGAAATGTACAATCTGATAAATAGTCAGAACGGACAGTCAAGCAACGGCTTCGCTGTCAACGAGAAAGAGCGTGGATTAAGCGGTGTATTCTCCGCACTGATGCGCAAGGTTTATACTTGGATGACATTAGCACTCGTCATTACCGGTGTTACTGCTTACGGCGTTGCCAGCAGTCCTACCCTGTTGATGACTCTGATGACAAGCCGCGGTTTACTCTTCGGTCTTATCATTGCAGAACTCGCTTTGGTATTCATCATCACCGGAGCCTTGAACCGCCTGTCGCTGAGTACCGCCACTCTGCTCTTCATCATCTACTCAGTACTGAATGGAGCGATGCTATCTTCGGTATTTGCAGTATATACTATGACCAGCATTGCCAAAGTCTTCTTCATCACCGCCGGCACATTCGGAGCGATGGCCTTCTACGGATACACCACCAAGAAGGATCTCACCTCTCTCGGCAAGATTCTCTTTATGGCGCTGATTGGTCTGATTATCGCCACCGTAGTCAATATGTTCCTGAAGAGTTCCGGATTTGAATACATCTTGAGCTATGCGGGTGTAGCCATCTTCGTGGGTCTGACAGCATGGGACAGCCAGAAGATCAAGATGATGCTCCAGACTCAGTACGATATGAGCGAGGGTGCTCAGAAACTGGCTCTCATCGGAGCCTTGACTTTGTATCTCGACTTCATCAACCTCTTCCTCTACCTGCTCCGCATCTTCGGAAGCAACAAGGAATAAGAGAACCATCACTTAAAACTCAAAAAGCAAGTTTTAAGTTCATCATAAACAAAAGAAAGGTTGGCTTGCCCTCTTCGGGTTAGCCAACCTTTTTTGATTTGTGTCCATCAAAAGCAAATGATAAGTAAACCTAATCTAGAAAATTCTGCTACAAAGATACAACTTTTCCCGAAACCTCTGGTATCATTGGGTAAAAAACATAGGTTCAAAAGAACAAAATCTTCCCCCACACCTCGACTCTTCAAAGAGTCATTGCGTAAAATGCGGAGAGTCATTGTATCAAATCTCCTGATTAGCTTATACTTACATTTGCGCGCGATATTCATTAGGCGAACATTCGTGTGCAGCGACAAAAGCCCTGCGAAAAGTAGAAACAGAATTGAATCCAGACTTCTCAGCCACTTCCAACACCGTATAGGAAGATGTGCGAAGCAGCTGGGTAGCATGCTCCACCCGATAATTATTCACGAAATCATAGAAAGTCTGCCCATTCTCCTCATTAAAGAAGCGGCTCAGATAAGTACGATTCGTACCTACCATACGCGCCACATCCGACAGCTTGAGCTTAGGATTGAGATAGATCTTCTCCTCTTCGAAAAGCTGCCGCACTGTCGCCGCCAGTCCTTGAACCACATTTCCATCGTCCAGGCCATCGCCAATAGGTCCAGTATCAGAATCTGTCAATTCATCAATAACCGACTCATGCCTATAGACAAAATAGCATATAAACATCCATATAGCCAAAGACAACACCATGTAGAGATCATCAAAATCTACATTGATGACAAAGCAGCTCATCGTCCAGATAATCAATATCAGGAAACAACTGCTCAGGATAGCCAGAAGCCAGTTGAGATTGATGTTCTCCTGATAAGAAAACCGCTCCTTCAGCTGGCGATGGTAGCGCCTGATGAGGAAGAACATCACGATGAAAGTGGTGAGACCATAAACAGCTCCCCACACCGCAAGGATGTAGAAATAGATATTGTTGCCCGTCACGCAATAAATGACAGGAAGCACCACAAACGGCAATTCCAGCATCACCGCCTTACGCCAGGTAGTCCATCCCGGCTTCACCAATTCCATCAGCACAAAGCTATAGAATGGTATGATAAACATATCGGCAGCTGATATGAGGAACCAGTTTTCCTCATTGTCGAAGCCAGTGAAATAGAAGGATAGAATATCCTTCAGGCACTGTGCATCTACTATCAGCATCAAGATCATGATGAGGCGAAAGAGCCTGTCACAGCCCTTGCGCCAGAACATCCATGCCATCATGGAAAAAAACATCATGCTCATGCCATAAACGAATCCAGTTATTGCATCCATAAGTTACTTATCATTTATCATTTCAGTATTATAGGTCCGGCAGAATGGGTTATTTCATCTGGAAATGCAATTCTCCACCACTCAATATCTGCTGATGAGAGAGGCGATAATCACCCAAAGGCTTCCCATTGAGGGTTACCGACTGGATGAGATAATCATCCATGTGCTGGCGATCAGCAGAAAGAATGAACTTCCTGCCGTTTTCCAGATTCAGAGTAACCTTATCAAAGCTTGGAGTACCTATATAATAATAAGGTGTACCCGGACATACAGGATAGAATCCGATAGACGAGAACACATACCACGCCGACATCTGTCCTGCATCATCATTTCCCGACAATCCGCCCGGCGTATCATTATACTCGGTCTGGAGAATATGATGCACCCGCTCCTGCGTTTTCTCAGGAGCCCCGGCAGCATCGTAAAGATAGGCTACCTGATGACAAGGTTCATTACCATGCCAATACCATCCGTTATCAAACATCTTGTCCAGTCGGGCTATCACCTTCTCGTTGCGAACAGGAGTTTCACCCTTCTTCTCCATCTTCTTTTCAGCCTTTTCTATCTGCTTTTCCTGCTTATCCATCGGCTTGCTGTTTCTGATAACCTCGAACAGACCTTCCGGGTTCTGCGGAACATACCAGGTATAATGACAGGTAGCACCCTCGGTGATGTAACTCTTGCGATGCACCAGGTCTTCATTATTCTCCCACTTGCCATTCTCGTATCTGCCATCCGCCCATCCTGTAGCAGGATTGATGACATTGCGCCAGTTTTCGGAACGGCGCATCAGATCATTGTAATCCTCCAGATACTTCTGGCGCAGAGCGGCATCCTGACAGGAATCATGCAGAGCCTTCGCCATCTGTGCCACGGCATAATCATCATAGGCATATTCCAGGGTACGGGAAGTCTGCTCGTTGGTATGAAAGGCTTCCTCCACCATATCCTCCAACGGAATATAGCCATTATCCATATACGAACGGATGGCACGGCGGCCCTTTCCATCCCGATAATCCTTCGCCAGATAAGGAGTAGAGAAAGCATTGAGTCGCATTCCCTCGTAAGCCTTGGCTGCATCAAAATTGCGAATGCCCTTGACATACGCATCGGCAAGAGCCGCACCCGAATGATCGCCAATCATCGCCGCCGTATAACTGTTCCAGCATGGGAAGATCGGCATCCAGCCACCCTCCTTGTACATCTGAACCAGAGACTGCATCATCTCGCCCGACATCTTCGGAGTGATGAGACTATAGAGTGGCAACTCTGCACGATAGATGTCCCACATGGAGAAATCGCCATATTTGCGGAGATAAGAATAGGCAGGAACAGCATAGCCCTTGGAACTCAGGGTTGCATTGCCCATCTTCACGGTACCTGTAGAAAACTCCGGATAATCGCCATTCACATCACTCATCTCATGAGGGAGGAAGGATGCACGGTAGAGAGCACCATAGAACTGGTTGACCTTGCCAGCATCCTTGCTTTCCACATCAATGGTATGAAGTCGGTCGCACCAGATTCCGGCAGCATACTCCATCATGCTGTTGAAATCCAATCCGCCATACATATAGTTTTCTGCATTGAGATTCTCCACTGCATTGTCGCGGGACGTAAAGGATGTACCCGACATCCACTCCATCGCCTTACCCGATCTGCCACGGAAGGTGAGCCAGGCGCCAATGCGTGGTTTACCCTGCACCTTCAAACCTCTTACCATCTTCCTGTCTCCCTCGAAAACACCGTAATCCACCAGGTCCTTCTCATCGTAAGCCAAGACGAAATGTCCGGAGAAACCAGCCGGTTTTCCCCATCCCTGATAGATGCGATGCACCGGATTATAACCATAAACTATATGATTGATGGTATCAATCTCGATGTATCCCTGTCCCTCATCGCTGTTCGGATTGATGACAAGATGAACCAGCTCATCCTGTTCCGGAGTAACACGGAGGAAGGAGGTATGGCTCAAGGCTGTCATCTCTGCCTTCAGATGTTCATCCTTCAGGCGGACAGCATAGTAGTGAGGATGAGAGACTTCATCTTCATGGCTGAATGCCGTAGCTCTCTGTTCTGGCTGAAGGCGGAGCTTTCCACCAAGCGCAGCCACCGTGAAAGAGCCATAATCCTGCGTACATCCGCCCACCAGCCAGTGGCTGCAGCGGAAGCCCTGCAGATGGGTATCCTTATAATAATAAGGTGCGATACATTTCTGTTCTGTATCCTGCGTCTGAGGAGTCCAGAAGTTCTGACCATTCGGAACGAGAACTGCAGGGATAGTTTGTCCATGTTCCTCACTACCCTTTCCGAACATGCCCGCAGTCTGGGTATTTGCCTGTGCCGTACCCACCATCGTATTGATGGCATTGAGCTGGCGGATATGTTCCAACCGATGGATCCGCTCATGCATTTCCTGCTTCCAGGCATTCCAGGAATAGTAATGCGTACCATAGATCACCTGACCTACGGGAGAAAGCATGACATCCCGCTCATTGAGCATGAACTTCACCAGCACGCTATCCTTCGCATTCTTATAGAATATCATCTGGAGATTGGCAGCCATCGGAACTATGCGATCCATCTTTTCCATTTCATCTCCCAAAACCACCAGACTAGCCTCTTCACGTGCTCCTGCCGGAGGAACATTTACATCGAAGAGAAGAGACAAGAGACGATAAAGGGCTGTATCATGACCAAAGCGAAGCGTAGCCGATGACTTGACAGAACGCAAAGCCCGATCTGCCTCCGCCTCGATATTCAGCCATAAGGAGATAGCACTACGGGCAGGAATATCCTCATTCGTAGCAACGGTACCATTGTTGATGGTCATGCGAAGATTATTGGCTTCATAGATGGCACGGAACTCATCATCGGTGAAAAGCGCATTCAACCCATCTTCTATATCCTGCGGATAAGAAGAGAAATCCAAGCCTACATCCTGAATGGAAGAAGCCACCGTATGCATCTCGGTCATCAGCTTCAAGGGTTCATCCACCTTAGAGACATCCTTAAACAACTGAAGAAGGAAACGGCGAGGTGAAACCTGAGCCTGCACATGAGTACGGTTCTCCAAAGCCTTCACTTCGGGAGATGCGTAGGCTATCCAAGCCATATCGGCAGAATCGGTCTTGACATCCAGATTCAAACCCGGCTGGAGGGTATGCAACTCCGAAGTAAAAGCCAGCATACTCTTGGCGCATCGATCCACCACACTGGAACGAGCCTTTACCGCATTGCCCGCAGCAAAAATCTGCGGATAACGCTCAAACATACGATGAGCGATGCCCTGATGCTGCAGAGCACCCAGCTTGCTCAGTTTTCCACCATTACCCTTGGCGTTTTCCCATACCCGCTGCAGCATTCCCTTCACCTGCAAACCAAGCGGAGTGAGATTACTCTCATCTTCAAAATGCTTGCAGATCCAGACATACCGGTCATCCTTCGGCATCCAACGGGAACCATGGCGACCGTAATGACTGATATAAAAAGGTGCAAATCCCTGAGGAACATTCAGAGAATCAGACAGCACATAGGTAGCCTTACCAAAAGTTCCTGTCTTGGCAGAAGGACCTTCCGGATAAGCATAATAGACTCCACCCATCTGCTGGCGGGTCTGAGCCTGCAGCGAAAGCACGCAAGCCAAAGAGATATATAATAATGTTACTTTTCTATTCATATAATAATGAAACGGAGAATACTCCAATTTATTGCTTTTCCAGGCGCCAATCAATACCCAACAGATTTCCTTCCATACGCAGCACCCAAGGGAGACTGAGGTTCACAGCAATCTGCATCATGGTTCCATCCTGTTCAGCCTTGACGGTGATGCTCTTTTCATCTGCAGATATTTTCCGCCACAAAATCCCATTATAGACAAAGGATCCGTTTGCCTGAAGCTGGCGCAGCGCCTTTCGGGAGACAAACAGGAAGGTGCCGTCACGCATTCCCTTGTTGGAAAGCATATCGCACACATAGAGATTCCTGCCTTTCTGCGGACAATCCCAACAGAAACCATCAGCCTCATCCACCACCTTGCGAGGAATCAGATAGAGAGATTGATTACATTTCAGTATAAGCGTATCAGCCATACTCGTAGAATCCACTCCTACCTCCCAGTTACGATACTGTCGGTTGACAATGAAGCGGGCCACATACTGTGCCGGAATAGTTTTCAAATACTTATCCACAGGCTGTGCAAAAACTGTGGATTTCTCTTTTTCTTTCATTATCAGCAGTTTCTGCGTTTTATCAACACCCTTTTCCTCAGTTTTGAAATCAGGAAGAATAAGTTTTCCACCATTTATCAACACATCGTGAGTTATGAACATCTGCTTCCATAGCTCTCCTTCTCTCACCACCTTCAAGTCCTTACCATTGGATAGATGGATGGTGTATTCAGGAATCATCGGCGAACCTACGATATAGAGATTCTGACCGGCTATCGGATAGAATCCCAGCATATTGAAAACGAGCCAAGATGACATCGCACCCCCATCATCATTACCCGGCAAACCGCCAGGAGAAACATCATAGTTATCGTTCACTATCTGATGGATTCGCTGAACACTCAAGTCTGGGCGCCCCACCCAATGATACAGGTAAGGAGTCATGAAGCTCGGTTCATTCGCCACATTGAAATGACCATTGGCGAAGAAGGTATCGAGTCGTTTGACGAAAGCCTCCTTTCCTCCACAAGCCTCAATCAGTCCCGGAACATCGTGCGGAATACTGAGACTATATTCTGCCGACAGAGCCTCGTAGAAGAAGGTTGACCACCATGGAAGATACCAGGGCGCCACCTTGGTATCCGGATGATAAGGAATCACAGGATGATAGACCTTCGACTTGCCCCAAGGCACAGAATCGAGCCATCTGCCATCCGCATCTCTCGGCATGATAAATCCCTTCATCCCCTGCCATTCATAATCAGAACGCCAGAGATTGCGCCAGTTATGCGAACGCTTCATATACTTATCGTAGAGTTCCGGAAAACCCAGTCCTTTTGCCACCTGGGCAATACACCAGTCATCATAGCTATACTCCACGGTACGGTTGCCGGCACGGTCTATTCCATACGGAACATAGCCCAGCGTGTTATATTCCATCAATCCACCTCTGCCATGCTTTTCCTCAGGCACACTGCCCACAAAGCCATCATCATCCGTTGGTGGCACTTCGGCATCCTTGATCATTGCCTTCAGCGCCAGTTCATAATCGATACCCTTCATTCCTTTCGCAAAGGCATCGGCTATGACTATATCCGCATTGCTGCCACCCTGCGTTCTGCCGTTCCAGTTGCCACTTCTAGCATCAGGCATATAACCGTCATGCTTGTAGATATTGAGCAGGGAATTGACCATATCACGCTGCTGCGGTTCCTCTATCAGCGTAAGCAAAGGCATGGAAGTACGATAAGTATCCCAGATGGCATAGTAATCATCATAATAAGGCGTAGCGGAGAAATGAGGGTTTTCACCCGACTTATCCACAGGCATCAGCATCGTATGATAAAGGGCTGTATAAAACATCCGCTTCTGCTTTTCGGTGCCTGAGATTTCTATCTTTCCCAACTTTCCGTTCCAAGTTTTCCGCACATTCTTCAACTGGGCATCGAAGCCGCAGGCAGGGATATTCCGCCTTGCCTGGGCAATACTGATATGCGAAATACCGACCTTCAGATTGACGACACTTTTCGAGAAGGCAACATCCAATCTTGTCTTTGATTCCTTCACCTTATTATATAGAGGCGCATCACTATTAGATAAAGGGACATCGCTATTAGATAAAGGCGTATCACTCTGCAAATAGAAATATACGGTATAAGGGCCGCCATTGTTCCAGCCACCCCTTACAGTACTCCATCCTGAGACGGCATATTTCCCATCACAAGTAACATACGAATCCACATACTGCTGAGTTTCGCGCTTATCTGGAATCGTATCTATACCCAGGAAGGTAGCCACATCTATCAGGAGTTTTCCCTTCTGTTTCCTGCCATAATCCAGGCGATAGAAGGCACAACGTTCTGAAGCGGTAATCTCCGTCCGGATTCCATTTTCAAAAGTACAGGCATAATATCCCAAGGCAATCTTCTCATCCACCCGTTTCTGGATGATGTCCCCTGCATCCAAGAAAGGCTGGATAAGAATATTGCCATACTTCTGTCCACCCCCGGTTCCGCTGACGTGCATCTGCGAGAATCCCTTGACAGGCTCAGGCATCGGCGCCCATCCTGCATTCGGCATAGACACGGCATCCGGTCCCGGCTTCGCCATACCGTATGGCATACAAGGTCCGGGGAAAGTTCTACCCAATCCCTCACTACCGATACGTGGATCAACGTATCGGGAAAAATCTTGGGCCATCAACAAAGATAGTCCAAGAATACAAAATACTGTCAAGACCAAGATTCGCTTCATTTTTTATTTCTGAATTTGCGGTAAAAGAGTGCGTTACTGTAATAATAAAGGGAGAGCAGCAGACTGCCACCCTCCCTTATTGCTATCTAAATCACATGATTTATCAATATCCAGGATTCTGCTCCCAACCATTCAAATTGATTGTGTTTTGTGGCACAGGGAAGATGCGATGACGCTTGTCAAAGCTTGCATCTGGAAAGTCCTTGTAATGAGGGAAGAACTCATCCTCATAATGACCGAAACGAATCATATCGTTACGACGCCAGTTCTCATCAAAGAATTCACGACCACGCTCATCATAGACTTCCTGCAAGGTAGGTTCGTTAGCTATCGTTGGAGCACCTGCGTATGAACGAATCTGGTTGAAGAGAGCTTTAGCACCACTACTACCCTGACGAGTAAGAGCCTCAGCCTTCATAAGGAGAACATCGGCATAACGGAAAATCGGCAGGTCATTAGACTGGTTACGACCATTATTATAGTCGGCTGGAGTAGTAAACCATTTGATGGAGTGACAACCCTGCTGATAAGCATTTGCGTCATTGCCAACTTCAATGGTGTTATCTTTCTTAGCAAGAGTGATGCTTTCCGTAAAATGTACCTGGTTGCCTTTATACATAAAAGGTTCAGTTGTAGGACGTAAAGTCTTTGGGTCACGAACATAGACATCACCACGAAGAATGCTGAGATTACGAATATCCCCATCCAGAGAGAACAATTTAGCAAACTCAGGAGTGACTACCATGTTACCACCAAACGACTGAGTAAACTTATCTGTTGAACCATAGACATTTGGCAACAAATTTTTCATATCCTTGAATGTACGAGGACGAGCATACTGCATACCCTGACGATTGATGGCATCATATGGTATTGCGTATATGAAATCTTCCACCTGCCAGCCATTGTCGTATGAGAACTTATGAAGATAGTCAACAGAACCCAAGTTGAACTTACCACTATTGATAATCTCATCACATGCAGCAATACAAGCATCCAACTTTGGATTTGCAGCAGTTGCTGCATCATATTGGTCAACCGACTCCGCCGTATAGACAGGCCAGTTGATATATAGCTTGGCGAGAAGAGCCTCAGCCATCCATTTAGTAGGCTTGCCGTATGTATTTTCAGTAACATCATCCGTCAATGCAGGGATAATGTCATTAAGCTCACTCTCAATCCACTCCGCAACTTCCTTACGTGGAGAACGAGGTACCACAGAACCTTCAGCCTGAACTTTATCCAGAATAGGCGTATCACCATAATTATCCATCAAAATCCAGGTATAATAAGCACGTATGGCACGAGCAGGCGCTTTCATCTGGGCAGAAGCTCCACTACCCAATTCCTCCAAGATGGTATTCGCCTTTGTAATACCAGCCGTCACATCATCATACCAACCGATAGAGGCATCATTAGGAGAGCTACAATGTAGTGCTTGGTGAGCATAGGTACCACTGTCATAATAACCGCCAGCAAAAGCGAGTGAAGTAAACTCATCGGAAGCCAAGCATTGTGCCTCCATATAACGGCGACCCAATGTTCCTGCAAGATGGTAATATACATCCGCCATCTTTGCCTCCACAACAATCATAGGATCAACTCCTGAGTTTTGACTAGGATCCTCTGTATATTGCGAGTTTGGACTCATGTCCAAATCCGTACAGCCGGTAAGTGCCATAGCTAACAATCCAGCTGAAATAAACAATCTATTTAGTTTCATATTCTGTAATCTGATTAATAGTTATTACTTAACAGTCACAATAGCGATACGGTTAGCATGATTGGTATCCGCACCCTTGGCGATAATACGAGTCACATTCACGCCCTTATTCTGTAGATACTTAGCTACTGCATCTGCACGTTTCTGAGACAACTGCTGATTTACAGAAGACTTGCCTTCAGGAGAAGCGTATGCTACAATCTCGACATTAGAGCCACTCTTGATGCCATCAAGTTCTGAAGTATTGCCAATCTCTGCAGAATTTACAGGGAATGTCACAACGTATGTGCTCTGTACGAAAGTTGTCTTTCCAGGAACCTCCTTAACCACTTCCTTGATTACTGGTACTTCCTTGATTACCTCTCGGTCGATATACTGTGGCGTAGCCTTTTTCTTCTTGCTTCCACCGAAATTAATCTTAACACCCACCATGAAGGTACGTGTATGTGGATAACGGCTCCAACGATAATCGATACCCGGGTCAATGCCACCCATATTCACCTCAGGATCAAGTCCCTTATAGTTAGTGATCGTAAAGAGGTTATTGGCTGTGCCATAAAGAGTCAAGTCCTGAATCCAGTCATTAAAGCAATTACGGAATGTGTAACTCAAAGAGAGCGTCTGAAGACGAACGTAAGATCCTTTCTCTATATAACGGTCCGAAGGAAGTGAGCTTGAAGCATCGCCAACAGGATTAGAAAGGAATTCTTTCAATACGTTCTTACCATCTGAGAACATTTGAGCAGCCGTATAGTGAGCACGAGCACTATTATAAACATCATTACCGAACACACCTGTGATAAATGCATTCAAACTCCAGTTCTTATAAGTAAGCGTATTGTTCCAACCTGCATTGAGCTTAGGCTGCGCACAGCCTGTTATAGAACGGTCTTTCAAACTTGGATTATTGGTGGTTTCGCCTGTACGATTACCATTTTCATCAAGAACGTAGTACTCTGAGCGTCCATTTACAATTCCTGCATACTGATACGTATAGAATGTACCAATAGGTTCGCCCTCCATAATTCTCTGTGTCCAACCATCAGCAGAAACACCAGCTACCATTGGGTCACCTTGGGTGAGATTAGTAGTATGGAATGTCTCATTCTGCATCTTATCGACAGTATTCTTGTTATGAGAGAGGTTGAGGGTAGTACTCCACATGAAATTCTTGGTACGAACAGGCACCGCATTCAATGTGAACTCAATACCCTTATTGGTCATCTCACCCACATTGGCATCCATCCAACCATATATGTACTGAGTTGTAGAAACAGGATAGCTCCAAATCAAGTCCTTGGTCTTCTTATGATAAACTTCTACAGTACCATTCAGACGTCCCTTCAAGAATGCGAAGTCGAGACCAATGTTCAACATACCTGTTGACTCCCACTTCAAATCAGGGTTTGCATTCTTGGTTGCACCGTATGTGCGATAAGTCTTACCATCATATACGAATGTACCAGAAGCACCATACGTATTATAAGAAGAATACACATCAAAGCCCATGGCATTACCAGAGATACCATATCCCGCACGAAGTTTCAAGTTATCGAAGATGTGCTGGTTCTGCATAAACTTCTCCTCTGTGATATTCCAAGCAGCAGATACAGAAGGGAAAGTACCCCAACGATTGTTCTTGCCGAATACCGAAGAACCATCTCGACGAATAGTTGCCTGAAGCATATAACGACTGTCAAAAGAGTAATTCACACGACCGTAGAAAGAGATATTACGTACCTTCTCCAAATAGCCGCTCTGAACGGAGTTCTGAACGCCCAAGATGGTTTGTGCGTATGACATATTATACCATCCAAGATCATCATTATAGTAACCTTCAACACTAAGACCGAATCCATCGTTATTCTTCTTTTCTTCCCAAGAATAACCACCCATCAAGCCCCACTTGCTCTTTCCTACCTTGAAATCGTAGTTGAGATAAGTCTCAAAAGTCTGTTCACGACCAAAATAAGTATTACGGGTAGCCTGACCATTCTTGTTGCCAATACCCTCCAACTGAGAGTTACGGGTATTATAGGCACTATAAGTACTTTGATAATTACTCCAAGAATAGTTGACACTCCAGACCAATCCCTTCCAAATTTCGAGGGCAGTCTTACCCACAAACTGATTACGTTTCCATACCGTCTCAGACTTATTTTCCTCCATCAATGCAAGAGGATTATAGTTCTTGGAGCCAGAGCCTACTGTCCATGTTCCATCCGCATTTTTGATAGCATTAGTAGGAGAATAATAGTTCATGGCATCAAGCACAGATGCACCCTCATTGCCAGATGGTACGCCAAAGTGTTTGCCATACATCATATTCGCACCAATAGAAACCGTAAGGTGGTCTTTCAATGTCTTGGTTGACACAAGAGAACGGACATTGAAACGGTCAAAGCCTGTCATCTTGATGACACCCTCACGCTTTCTGAGATCGGCACTAATCATATAATTAGTAGAACCATTTCCACCACTGATACCTACATTATGATTATGACTTATACCTGTACGAAGCACCTCGTCTTGCCAATCCGTATTGGCGCCACCATCCTTGAGAGTTATATTGTTGTCCTTTGCATACTGACGCAAATCATCAGCTGTACACACATCATATTTCTTCAGAATATTATCAAAAGCCACATAACCATTGTAAGAGACATTGGTCTTCTCCTCAGCACCCTTCTTGGTGGTAATGATGATTACACCATTGGCAGCCTTGGAACCATAGATGGCCGTAGCTGTAGCGTCTCGAAGAACGTCAATAGACTCGATATCTTCTGGAGACACAATAGAAATATCAACTCCAGGGATTCCATCCACTACATAGTAAGGTGACATGGCACCCGTACGGAGAGTAGAAGCACCACGAAGAGTAATGGTAGGAGAACCGTTAGGATCGGCAGTAGAAGAAACCACCAAACCCGGAACCTTTCCCTGAAGCATCTGACCTGGGTCTGTAAACACACCTTGGTTCAAATCTTCTGCCTTCACAGTAGTAATTGAAGAGGTAACATCTTTACGACGCATCGTACCATAACCAACCACTACCACTTCATTCAGAGCAGTATTGTCTTCTTGCAAAACTATCTGGCTGTTGGAACCGGCCTTAACGGTCTGTGGAGTGAAACCGATATACGAAATTTTCAACTTTGCGCCAGGCTTTACATTCAGTTTGTAGTTACCATACATGTCGGTAACTGCACCATTCTGCGTACCCACCTCCAAAACAGAAACGCCAATAAGAGGCTCGCCATTGGCATCCTTCACGGTACCACTGACATTACTCTGTGCAAACGTGAGCGAACTCACCAATAAAAGGGCGGAAGAGAACAAGACACGTCTCATGTTACTTCCAATAGTCTTTTTTACTATTTGCATAACCTATTAGATTTTAGTTATAATTATACGGGTGCAAAGGTAATGATACCTTATTACACCGGAGTTAAGTTCTGATTTCATTAGAATGAAAGAACCACAAAAGCCTTTTCGCTTATAGAAATATTCAATCATCTATGCCGAAAGTCTTTCCGCCATAGTTGATCTTAGGATCTGCAATTACTTTCAGGTCATCTACCTCCACATTGGTGGCTTGTTCCACATAGACTCCATATACCTTATTATATATAAAGCCCTCACCACGACATGGACGCTTATCATAGACGCCGCCATCGTAAGAAGTCACTTTCTTCAGATTCAAATGAACATTGTTGAGATAAATATCGCGAACTTTATCCTTAGTATCCCCTCCGATAAAGCACCCGTTTTCAGAAGTTGCATAAATATTATTGAAGTAAATGCGGCTCACTTCTCCACACTTACCTACTGTCTGACCTTTAGGGAAACGCCAGTTGGCATCCTTATGATTACCATTGGCACGAGGATAAGAAGTCACATAGATAGGTTCCGCCTTTCCCCACCAGACATCACTCCAGAGATGACAATCTAAAATAATATTGGAAAAGACCACATCCGTCACAGTACCTTCGTCACGATTCTGAATACCCAAACCACGGTTACTGCCCTTGATTACGCAATTGTCTATCACCACATGATAGATGGAATCCATATTCTCGCTGCCTATCTTGACTGTACAACTGCGACTTTCCATCACGCAATTGGTCACTACGATGTCATGACAAGAACCATACTCCTCAAACTCACGTCGGTTTTTCAGACAAATAGCATCATCACCACTCGTAATATGGCAGTTGGCAATACGTACATTCTTGCTATGGTCAATATCAATACCATCACCATTGCGTATTTTCAGATTATTCAGAAGATTAATTCCATCTATCAAAGCACCATCACAGCCTATCAGATGAACAGTCCAGTAGGCACCTTCACAAATCGTAATATCACGGATAGACAGATTCTTCACACCTATCAGCGTGAGGACATGTGGACGAGGATCAAAGGTTGTTACGGGTTTCAGTTCATAACTGTCAAACAACTCTGCTCCCATAAACTGAATACCATTGCCATGAATCGTACCATGTCCGGAGAAAGACAGATTTTCTATATCCTTAGCCCAAATCCACATCATACCTTCACCTTCATTCTTACCAAAGGCACTTTTCCGATAGATGCTTTCATCAGGATTCGCTTTCCAGACGGAATGGGTCTCCAGGACTATATTGACATTAGACTTCAATTCGACTGGTCCAGAAAGGAATGTATGATTAGCAGAGAAAACGACATTGCCTCCTCCTGCTTGCGAACAAGCGTCGATGGTTTTCTGGATGGCAGAAGCATCATCTGTCACCCCATTGCCTTTAGCTCCAAAATCCACTACGAGATAATCTTTGGCCAAAGCAACAAACGGCATTGCCAACAGCAATATCCAAAATAAAGTTATTCGTTTTATCATGAATGTTTAGTCTTGTTGAATGTTGTATTTAGGTTCATCTATGTTGCAAATGTAAACAAAATAATAATAAGTTGCAAATTTTTCGCACATTATTTTATCAAAAGACCTCAAAATTTAACACTTTAGCAAGTATAGAGCATAAAAAAGAGTGTACCAGACACTCTTTAAGCGTTGAGCACCTGGTACACCTTATTATATATAAGAGAGAAAAATTAATCAATCTCTTCGTCTGCTTCATAGCCACCCATCTCACGGATAGCATTCTTGAGCATGGTATATTGCTGATACAGATTGTTGACAGCCTCTTCACCTTGTGTATAATCATGCATAGGAGCCTTGAGGAAGAAACTCAAGAAACGCTGGATACCATAACGGCCTGCACGGGCAGCAAGGTCACTCAACAGGGTAAGGTCGAGCAACAATGGTGCTGCAAGAATTGAGTCACGGCAAAGGAAGTTGATTTTGATCTGCATAGGATAGCCCATCCAACCGAAGATATCGATATTATCCCAGCCTTCCTTGTTGTCATTGCGTGGTGGATAGTAGTTGATACGTACCTTGTGATAATACTGAGTATCTTCATCGTTACCATGGCCATAGAGATCAGGCTGTACGTCTGGCTTCAAGATGGTTTCGAGAGTAGAAAGCTTACTTACCTCCTTGGTGTGGAAGTTTGCAGGCTCATCCAGTACAAGTCCATCACGGTTTCCAAGAATATTAGTTGAGAACCATCCGCTCAAACCGAGGCAACGAGCACCGATCATAGGAGCAAATCCACTTTTTACCAAAGTCTGACCAGTCTTGAAATCCTTGCCGGCAATAGGCATCTTGGTCTTCTCTGCCAATTCCCACATAGCAGGAATATCCACAGTTGTATTAGGAGCACCCATGATAAAAGGAGCGCCCTCGGTCAAAGCTGCATAAGCATAGCACATAGATGGGGCTATATGCTCACGGTCGTCAGCCTTCATCGCCTCTTCCAAAGCAACCAATGTGCCATGAATCTTCTCATCTACTGGTACATAGATTTCTGTAGATGCAGCCCAGATTACAACGATACGGGCACAACCGTTCTTCTCCTTGAAGTCACGGATATCTTGACGGAGAGCTTCCACCATCTCCCAACGGGTCTTGCAATCCTTCACATTGTCACCAGTCAGACGCTTTGCATAGTTCTTGTCGAACGCAGCCTTCATCGGAACGATTTTCTCCAGTTCATCTTTTACCGGATTAATATCCTTTTCCTTCAACACCTCAGCATACATCGCTGCTTGGTAGGCATTCTGTGGATAAACATCCCAAGTACCAAACACGATATCATCCAATTTTGCGAGAGGCACGATGTCCTGATAATGCAAATACTGCTTGTCTGCACCACGACCCACACGAATCTTGTCATACTGAGTCATAGAACCTACTGGCTTGGTCAAGCCTTTGCGAGTCATCAACACACCAGTCATAAAAGTAGTGGCAACAGCACCACAACCTACAACCATAATACCAAGTTTGCCATCTGCTGGCTTTACATTGTTTTGTTTCATCATCTTTTGTTATAAAATTGATAATAAGAATAATGTTTGGCAAAGATACCAAAAACTTTCAATAAAAAGTGGGTTTTCGCATTCAATTCTCCCAAAATTTAGAAATATTAGCTTATAAAGCAGAAAATTACTACTAAAAGAATACAGAAGTGAATAAACGGATGCATACTTACAAGATTTACTGCATATTATTTCATTTTACAAGAAACAATACGATTATGCGCATATTTATGCACTTTTAAAACGGTAATATGATATTTTATCACATATTAGTGCAATTTTATTGCAATTTATTTGGTAGTTTAGTGATATTATTGTATTTTTGCAACCGAAATCCGAATAATAATACATCATATGAAGGTAAAGAATAGTAGAATGGAGACCCTGAAGATGCTTATCTCAAGTCAAGAGTTAAGTTCACAGGAAGAAGTTTTGAAAGCCTTGTCAAAAGAAGGTTATAAACTTACGCAAGCCACTTTAAGCCGCGACTTGAAACAACTGAAAGTTGCCAAAGCCGCCTCTATGAATGGTAAATATGTATATGTACTCCCTAATGAAACCATGTACAAGCGAGTTTCCAATCCTCGTTCGCTAAAAGAAATGATGATGACCCCTGGATTTCTATCCATCAACTTTTCTGGGAACATGATTGTCATCAAGACTCGTCCAGGCTATGCCAGCAGTATTGCATATAACATTGACAATCATGACATTCCTGAAATCTTGGGTACAATTGCTGGAGATGACACGATATTCCTGGTTAAGAAAGAAGATGCTTCTGAGGAAGCACTCCTGAAATCACTCGCAAATGCCATTCCAGAACTGAAGTAAGACATACGAGAACAAAATAGAATCTCATGCATATCTATGCATGCTTTTTCATATAAGATAACAAGAACATTATAATAAAAGAAAGAGAAATGGAAGAAGTTAAAGTCATGGTGGCTGATGAAAGTCACATCAAGTACATCGACACCATTCTGACTACTATCGCAGAAGCGGCAAAGAAACGTGGTTCTGGTATCGCAAAGCGTTCACCAGAGTATGTTGCCACCAAGATGCGCGAAGCCAAGGCGGTCATCGCTCTCCAAGGAGAGAAGTTCGCAGGTTTCAGCTACATCGAAACATGGGGCAACAAGCACTATGTCACCACATCAGGTTTGATCGTTCATCCAGACTTCAGAGGTTTGGGATTGGCTAAGCGTATCAAAAACCTTACCTTTACGCTTGCCCGACAGCGATGGCCTCATGCAAAAATCTTCTCTTTGACATCAGGTTCGGCTGTGATGAAAATGAACACCCAGTTGGGATATCTTCCTGTCACCTTCGCCGATCTTACTGATGACGAATCTTTTTGGCGCGGTTGTGAGGGTTGTATCAATGTAGATGTCCTCCATCGTACCAATCGCAAATACTGCATCTGCACCGCCATGCTCTTCGACCCAGAAGAACATCTTCCTATCAAACTTCCTCAGGATGTGATAGAGAGAATCCGCAAGATTGACGGTCCTGCAGCAGAGATTTAAATCCTTATATATAATAAGGTATTGGCAAGAAGGTTTATATTTCCAGCATTAGCAAGAAAGTTTATACTTCCAGCATTAGCAAGAAAGTTTATACTTCCAGCATTAGCAAGAATGCCAATTCAACATTCAACATTTAACATTAATAATAAGGTTATGGCAAATAAGAAAGTAGTAGTCGCTTTTAGCGGCGGTCTCGATACATCATATACAGTAATGAAGTTGACCCAGGAT
>OIZP01000719.1_pt1 | contig 19561 bp, 17 predicted proteins | sample 1588531 | NCBI WGS metagenome assembly OIZP01 (sample SAMN03283283) | human gut metagenome | biome: human-associated habitat; material: feces | host: Homo sapiens | place: Peru | collected 2012
CTAGATATACCCGTAAATAAAGGATTTGTCAACCACACGATTGTAGATTAATAGAAAATTTTTTAATTTTTTTGTTAGCTCCATATAAAAAACATATGTTATCTATATATGTATAATAGCTTAAATCATCATATGATGAGACTTCTGGATTTTTTTTATACAGAACATGACTGCAATATTCTTGATTCAAGACAGAAAACAAACAAAATCCCGTTAAACCCAAACAATTTCCCGTCTATTAATGAGTTTACGCTGGCGTAAAACCTAAAAACAAACATTTTCCCTGCTCTTTCCCTTAACTTCCTATTCATTTACACACTTTGCATAGTAATGTTTTGATCTGGATATAGGATTCGAAGGCTACGAGAAGGTCTTTCAGAAGAGTTGACGTGAATTTTGATTGTATTGCAAGGATTTTGTTTGTGTTTATCCATAGAAATGACGAGAAATTGTTTGGATTCGAATTGTGGTTCAATGTATCAGTAAGGAGGTATTTGTGATGAGATGAAAAACATGAAGAAATTTATAACATTATGTGGCTTCTTAATCTTAGGATCAATTGCCTGTGGTGATGCAGATGTTGTAAAAGCTGAAGCTGTTAATGAACAGACAACTGATACGTCTGGTTATACGATTACAATCCCGTCCGATGTTGATATAGATAAAGACAGTGGTAAAGGTTCATTTGCGGTAACAGGCAAAGTAAAGGCCCAGTCAACAATTGATGTATCAATACAATCAAAGAATGGATATAAACTCAAGGATAAAAGCGGAGAACTTCCGTATAACATCGACAAGAAATCTTTCTCGATAGACAACAGCCGGTCAGCATCCGACATTCCCCTCAATGAAGAGTTCAATATCGCATCAAAAACGAATACGAAAGTCAGCGGGTATTATACGGATTCTTTGACGTTTGATATTACGGATAAGAAATACGAATACGAGCTAGATGTTAATGGGAATCTAGATGAGAATGGGTGTGGAGACGGAAGCTTAACCAAATTTGGAAGATTTGATGTGTATATAGATGGGAAGCTTGTAAAAAAAGATGCCGATGATTTTTGTCAATGCATCCCCTATGGCTCAACTTGGGAACTCAAAAACATACGAGGTTTAGATGGATATCGTTATAAAGATTCTTCAGATATACGAACAAAAGGAGTCGCAGGAGATGTTGTTGAATGGGAGGGTGATTTGTTAGGTGATACGAGTATTTACCGAATTACTTATGTAAATCTTAAATTCTATTCTAACAAACTGACTATCAATTATCATGCTGATGGTGCTCAAAGTTGGAAGACAGCAAATGTAAACAATGCGTCAGAGATTGATGTTACAAGCAAGGATATAATGGAAACAGAAGCACTTAAATATGATGAATTATATAGTGAAGATGCTGAAAAACAACACTTTTGCTCAATCGCAAGAATTAAGCGTGATGGATATACAGCCAAAGCAAATACTTGGAAAGTTGGTCAAAAAGGTTCTTTAGAAGTTCTAGATTATAAGACATTACAAAGAGCACAAGATATTGCGGAATATTGTGGTGTATTAAATCAATTCAAAAAGAATGATTTAACTTTAGACCTTTTCCCTATATGGTCAGCAGATGAACATTCGTTTACTATCGCTCATTGGTTGAGATTAAATAAAGCTGGTAATGGAAATAACGACGAATGGAAGGATTGTTATAATCTAGGATATAGTAGCCATATGATTAAATCAGATGCTACTTTTATATTTGATTCATCATTAGCAAAAAAAATTCCAAATGGATGTTATTTAGATGGGGATATGATAATTTTCCGTGATAACACTTCTGGTGATTATATTACGAAATCTTTGCCATATGAATTTACGCAACCTGCTGAGGCTAATAGTGGTGGGCAATACTATTATGTTCCTTATAAGTATCAAATAACATATGATTTAAATGGAGGTATGGAAAATTCGAACAAGAATCCGTCGACATATACGGTTTTAGATGGTATTTCTTTGGCTAAGCCAAAAAGAATTGGATATACATTTGATGGATGGTATGATGAGAATGGTAACAAATTGACAGGTATAAACGAAGGCTGTACTGATAAATTTAAAAGTATAGACGATGTTTATACACAACTAGCGAAAAGAAAAACCGGAGACATAAAGTTGACTGCACATTGGAAAAAATATGCAAACCAATATGTTGCTCGCTTTCATTCAAATGGTGGTCAACTAAATATTATCGACGGTTCAATTACTAATTTCGGAAATGATTCCAATAATGGATTTGTGGATGTAATTTACACCTTAAACGCATCATGGTATTGGCGACTAGGTGTTCAAGCAAACAAAACAGGCTATAGATGTATTGGCTATTATGATGCTCCAGAAGGAGGAACAAAAGTATTTGATTATAAGTATTTGAATGAAATAAAAGAATACGCTGGGTTAGCTGTCGCAAATTCGAAATATTTTGATGAAAGTTATCGTTGGATTTATGAAAATGATTTAGAATTATATCCTCATTGGGAAGCGGTTGTATCCAATTAATTGGGTGTCTGTTCAATATGATGTCTGTCCCGCCTTCGTCATCGACTTGTCAAAAATAGATTACACAGTAACAGGAACAGTCAACTATAAATAACACAACAAAGAATCTCAGCAATGAGGTTCTTTTTTTTACCTTCTCGACAGCCTCTTTCAACAGCCCTGAAATTGCACACTATGAGAAGTAATGTTTTTATCGAGTTATCCCCATTTGAGATACTAACGAAAACGCCGTGAAAGAAAACGAGAAAATACCACATAAATAATTGGCAAATGAACACACCTGCGACAACAATCTCGAAAAAGCCTCTAGAATCTTTGGAAGTTCTTAGTTTAATGGAAATGTGTCAAATCACTGTTTCACTTTTCTAAGCGTAATTCTTAGTTTAACCGTTTTAGTGCCAAATCACTGTATGAGTTTTATAAAAGAAGTTTTTAGTTTAAGGAAAATGTGTTCATTTCACTGAATCAGTTTTCTAAACGTACTTTTTAGTTTAAGGAAAACGAGCTAACAGGCATAAAAAAAGACCAACAATGGAAGTTGTTAGTTTTGGAGAGGCAATTCGTGTTTTCGTGAAACTAAGCGTTACGTTAAGAAACTAAGCTTTATGTTTACTCACTTATGCTCATTGAAACACAAAAATAACAAAGAAACATAAAGTCTCTTTGTTCTAGGCATTCGAGATGTAATCACATGGGCGTTGGAGCTTATTATTTTACTTCTGCTTCATTAAAACGTTAGATTGGTTTATTGTTCATAGGCAACCAATTTCCCTTTTCGCATATGATGATGAAGCATTGTATTATTATAATAAAATGTCGCAAAGCTTTTGTGATATACAGTTTCACCATTATCATCTATATAATCAACATCGAAATAATTTCTTACGTTAAGTAACGTTCTGTATCCGTGTAAAGTACGTCTTTTCTTTCCAATCATCTTTTTTACAACATTGAAACCTCTACACCATATTACCGGTTTTTTATCTGATCTAGGACAGCTTCGTTGGAAATAACTTTGATATGTTGTATGCTCAATAATATATCCATCTTCATATCTTACATCAATATCTTTATGGTTTCTAAATGCGATGATTTCTACAATCATATTATTAGAACAAACAACTTTTTCTCCAACTCTATAATGCTTAACAAAACTTTTTTTAAATTCATTCTTTGTTATTGTATTTTTGTTTTCCATATTCCACCTATAATCCAAACATTTCCCTACAAATGTTTTTACCGCAATCTGTTTTAAATATACGATTATAAGCTTTTTTTGCGGCTTCTTTTGATACACCATCTTCATAGAGATTAACTATAAAGTCTGCTTCAATCAATATTTGATAATCAATACCATCCACATGATCATACGTATGGTGGTGTGCAATTAAATACTGAACTCGTTTGGATATATCATCATCAAATCCCAATTGTTTCAACAATTGTTCAGCTAATGCAGGTCCTTCCTTTTCCTGTAATTTACCACTACAATTTCCATATTTCTCTTCACACACATGAATACCAATATCATGTGTTAAAGCTGCAGTTTCAATAATAAATAGTGTTCTTTCATCAACACGTTCTGTTTCTGCAATTAATTTTGCATAGCTATGCACCTTACAAAAATGCTGAATTCTTTTTGCGTCTCCTTTATAAAGTTCAATCATTGCTAAATGTAATTTATTTATCATATCAAACACTTCTTCCCATTTGTTTTCTTAATTATCTCTAAGATATATATCTTTTTCAACATAATTTTGTTGAATGTTTTAAAATAGATTTAGAGGTATATATTAGAGGTATATATATGAAAAGAATATTTACAATTATGATGATTGGTATATTGCTTATTGGATGTGGTAAAACAGATTTTTTAACAAATCACGAGTGGGTTCATTATGACTCTACATGTATTGAAACCATCTATTTTGGTAAGGATGGTCACTTTTCATATTATAGTGATGAAGGAAATCCAGTGAATGATTCGGATTTGTATGACAAGTATTCTTATGATTCAAATAGTAAGAAGATTGATCTTTTGCCATCTGGAAACATGTCAATTCAGGTGTTACGCTATGAAAAATCAAGACTTCTTCTAAATATTGATGGTGATGTCAAAGAGTTTTTTGATCAAAAAGATAAGATTATGGATGGAGCTAATCCAAGTGATCTTGTGTATGATACAGATAATATAACAAATGGTTTTAGTTCTTATCTTGCAATTCTTGGAATAGATGGTTCTCAAATTATGACTGCCCCTGCAAATTATGATGGAGATGATCCAGAATTTAAGGAGTACAAGCTTTCAGAATCACTAGTCGATCATGCCCAATTTTATTTGTGGACTCATAATGTGGATCAATCGGATATTGAATCAAACTATTCTCAATTGACTGAAAATGAATCTTTTAAGATGATTAAAAACGGTGGTGCCGTTGGATTTGTATGGTACAACGAATCTGCAAAAATCACAAAAATTGTTTTTTATGGTTCTACAACTATAGAATAATCAAAAAATAAAATATATAATCACGCTATATATTAAGCAAAACCATCAATTAAAGAAACAAATGTTAACATTCTTTTTGCACAATCGTATACATAGTGTTATAATATGTTATGCTAGGTAAGAACCCTTACTCACATCTTATCTAGCCTATTCCAAATGGCCAGCACTCTTTCTTACCCTTTCAGAGTGTTGACTTTCATTCTATTTACAATAATTTTGTAAATTTATGACATATGTCATTATATTTTTCGTTTTCACGTGTTATAATATGCCTAGTTAGATGACTTCAAACGCCAACATAATAATTTTTAGCATATGAAAATAACGCCAACTACCTCATATGTTATAATTCATCTAACAGTCGATTAGAGAACTAGACTCCTCAAACACTAACATTCTAGTTCTCTCCTCTATTAAAGATATTTTGAGTCAACATTTATTGTTGGCTCTTTTTGTTTTAAATGGTATATTACTCTATGCAGAAATGAGTTGATTGTATGAAATTAAAAATATGGCTAGGAAGAATTATTCCATTAGTAATCATTGCACTTGGTGAAGTTGGATTATATTGCATATTATTCAAATGGCTAACAACGTCATTTGTATTCATTGAAGTTGTATTACACATACTATCTGTTTTAATTGTCTTAAATATCGTTCGAACAAGCAGACATTTATCTTCCGATTTAATGTGGATCCTTTTAATCATTTTATTTCCTGTATTTGGTACATTTGTATATGTATTGATGTTAATAAGCTTATTATTTGGAAAAACATTTCGAAATATCATTCAAGAACAAAAAAAGGCATCTTCTTATTATATCCAAGATGAATCGATTATAGATGAAATCCGCAATGAAACCCCAGACTATGTATCTCAACTTGCCTTTCTATCTGAAGAAGGCTTTCCCTTTTACCATAATACCGGCTTTGAATATTATGCTCCATGTGAAAATGGTTTTGATGTGATGTTAGAAGAACTTAAAAAAGCTAAAAAGTTCATATTTATGGAATACTTCATTATTGAAGAAGGCATTATGTTTAATTCCATACTTTCTATATTAGAAGAAAAAGTCAAACAAGGTGTTGAAGTACGTGTTATGTATGATGACATGGGATCATTAGGCACACTTCCAGCTTCTTATGCCAAACAATTGGAGAAAAAAGGCATTAAAGCCGTATCCTTTAATCGCATCTCCCCTATTATCAATACGATCATGAATCATAGGGATCATCGAAAAATATTGGTGATTGATGGAAAGGTTGCCTTTAGTGGTGGTGCTAATCTTGCCGATGAATATATTAATAAGAAAGTTAAGTATGGTCATTGGATGGATAATATCATTTGTATCAAAGGTAAGGCTGTATGGTCGTATTTAGTCATGTTTCTGACAAACTGGAATGCTTTACGCCATGAAGATGAGGATTATACTGTATTTAAAAGTGAAAATATTGAAGATGAAACTTTATACGATGGCTATATTGCTCCTTATGCAGAAACACCATTAGATGAAGAACTAACAGGTCAATCTGTTTATGAAGACTTATTAAATAGTGCCAATAACTATGTGTATATTATGACACCGTATTTAATTATTGATTCTGAAATGATCAATACGTTGATTCATACGGCTAAAAAAGGTGTGGATGTTAGAATCATTATGCCAGGCATTGCCGATAAACAAATCATACATGATATGGGTACAACCTACTATGCGCAATTGATTCAAGGTGGCGTTAAAATCTATGAATATGAACCTGGTTTTGTACACTCTAAAGTCTTTGTATGTGATGATACATATGCCACAGTAGGAACGATAAACTTAGATTACAGATCATTATATCTACATTTTGAGAATGGTACTTTATTATATAAATCAAAGAAGGTCATGGATGTAAAACAAAACTTTATGGACACATTGGAAAAGTGTAAAATAATTCAAGTCGAAGATACGCACGTGAACATTGTGAAAGGTTTATTCTTAAGCATCATTCGTATTTTTTCACCCTTAATGTAAAAAATCGTAGAGTATTCTACGATTTTTTAGTTTCATCTAAAGACTTCATTGACCAGAATATCACATTCATTAAAATCACAATCAATATCACAACAGCCATTCCTACCCAGAAGCCCATATTTAATCCTAGCCATTCATTGGTGCCAAATATATGCATCCAAATGGCTTGCCAGTTGATATTAACCATATGTTTAACCTCCTAAAGTAATTTGCCATAATGACGAACATATGCTTTCTTTAAGCTTGTTGCCAACAACATATAAAGTAAGATACATGGAATCAAATACGCAAAGTAAGATGCGGGTAATGCCACAAAGCCTAATGCATCTCCTAGTGGAGTAAATGGAATGATTGTAAGTACACCAATACCTGTCATTGTCACAAATGTAAGTGGTGCACTCGCACGACTTTGAATAAATGGAAGTTTCTGCGTACGAATCATATGGATGACTAGTGTTTGACTCCACATTGATTCTACAAACCATCCCGCCTGGAACATACCAATATATTGTGCTTGCATCATAAGTAATTGGGCTCCAGAATAATGGCTTGCGAGATCATTAAACAAGATGCCGTTTGAAACAAAAATTGGACAGAATACAAAATACATAAAGATATAGGTTGTAAAGTCAAAAATTGAACTTGTAGGCCCAATCCAAATCATAAAGTTTCCAATGCTTGAAGCATCCCATTTTCTTGGTTTGGCAATAAATTCTTCATCCACATTATCCCAAGGAATAGCTGTACAGGATAGATCATAAATTAAATTCAATAAGATCAATTGTACACTCATCATTGGTAAAAATGGAAGTAAGGCACTAGCCGCAAGTACGGAGAACATATTTCCAAAGTTACTAGAAGCGGTCATTTTAATATATTTGATCATATTCGCATAAGTTTTTCTGCCTTCAACAATTCCCTGCTCTAAAACCATCAAATCTTTTTCTAATAGAATAATATCCGCCGATTCTTTTGCGACATCCACAGCTGTATCCACACTAATACCAATATCACTTGCCTTCATGGCTGCCGCATCATTTATGCCATCTCCCATAAAACCTACGGTATGACCATTATTTCTTAAGGCTGTCACAACACGTGCTTTTTGATCCGGCGTTAGTTTTGCGAAAACCTGTGTGGAATCAACTACTTTGGCAAGTTCAATATCCGACATTTCATCTAAATCCGATCCAAGAAGCATGTTATTGACTTTTAGACCGACTTGCTTACAAATTGTTCTTGTTACTTTATCGTTATCTCCCGTTAAAATCTTCGTTGATACACCATGGTCTTTTAAAGTCTGAATCGCATCGGCCGTTGAATCTTTTGGCGAATCTAGAAAAGCGAGATAGCCCATTAAAACCATGTCGCACTCATCTTGTACACCAAATGAATCCGTTGGTGAAGGATTGCTCTTTTGAGCGAGTGCCAACACTCTAAATCCTTTGTCATTTAAATCATTTACTACTTTTAAGATGCGTTTTCGTACCGCTTCAGTTAATGGTGTAACACGACCATCACACTCTGCATATGTGCAAATGGCCAACATTTCCTCTACAGCACCCTTAGTCACCATTTGCGTTTTGCCAAAACGATCTTGTACAACGGTCGTTAATCTTCTACGCGTTAAATCAAATGGAATTTCATCCACTTTAATATAGTTTTCAGATAAATCTAATAAGCTCGAATCGTTTGCCTCCTCCTCTTCTGTTCTTTGAATAATCGCAAGATCCATAAGATTTTTATATCCCGTTTGGAAATAACTATTTAAATATGCATGACGAAGAACTCGATTATCATCTTCCCCATTAATATTTAAATGATATTCCAACACAACTTTATCCTGTGTTAAAGTTCCTGTCTTATCCGTACATAAAATATCAATGGCACCAAAGTTTTGGATGGAATTTAAATTCTTTACAATTGTCTTTTTTTGCGACATGGAAACTGCACCTTTGGCAAGACACGTTGTAACAATCATTGGAAGCATTTCTGGCGTTAATCCAACCGCAATTGAAATTCCAAATAAGAAGGCATCTAGCCAATCTCCTTTTGTGATGCCATTAATAAAGAATACTAAAGGGACCATGACCAACATAAAACGAATCAATACCCAAGATACGGCATTTACGCCTTTTGTAAAGCTCGTTTCTACTGCATCCTTAGCCAAAGCCGATGCCATAGAACCAAATAACGTATTGTCTCCTGTACAAATCACAACGGCTGTTGCACTACCCGAAATGACGTTGCTACCCATAAAGGCAATGTTTGTATAGTCTGTAACACTTTCTTTAGAAACTGAGATTTCTGACGTTTTTTCGATGGGTTCACTCTCCCCGGTTAAGCTAGATTGAGATACAAATAGATCTTTTGCTTCTAAAATACGAATATCCGCAGGAATCATATCACCAGCCGACAAATGTACAATATCACCAACTACTAATTCATCCATACAAATTTCAATTTTAGCCTGATCTTTTCTAGTGACAGTACAAGTTGTTGTGATCATAGATAATAATTTTTCGGCTGCATTACCACTTCTTGATTCCTGAATAAAACGCAATGTTCCTGAAATAATGACCATTGTCAAAACAATAATTACCGTTAGTGGGCTAAAATCTTCAGGGTCACTTCCAAATAATGAATAGTATGGAAGAACCATATCTGTAATCGTGGATACAATTGTCAAACAGAATAAAATCACAGTAAATGGATTAATAAAAGCTTCAGCTAATTGCTTGGCAATACTCTTTTTCTTTTCGTGTGTTACTTTATTTGAACCATATTTTGTACGATTCAATTCCACTGCATCATTGTCTAAGCCATTTAATGTCGTATGAAGATTCTTTAAAACTTCACTAGCTTCATTATTTGCCGCAAATTGAATGCGATGATTCTGTTCATCACGAATTACTGCTTTTTGAACAATTATGCGATTTTCTTTTTTTGTCATCTCAAATCCCTCCTTAGACACCAAACATCAAGGCCTGCAATAATAAACCATGCAATCATGCATCCGGTAAACCAATGATTATTAAATTCAGGACATACGCCTTTTAATAAAAATATAGTTCCATTTAATATAATGATTTCACCAACATTTCGACATAAATCGGTATCTATATTTTTCATTGTGCTTGTATAGAAATATCCTTTTTTACACGCAAATAAGACGCCAATTGTTATAAATAAAGCCCCAAAAAAGATAGATGTAACATTCATGTATTTCACTCCCTTCTCACTTTTAGATATCTAAACATCGAAACAATTAAAAGAATCCAGACGATCGAAGATATCACATACCAAACTTCTAAAACAAGTATTTTATTTTCCTTAAATAATAAACTGCCTAAGCTGCATCCTATTGAGAATACTAAATAGAAAACGAGCAAGTAGTCATCTCTGATTTTTTTCTTCATTTAAAGCACCTCCCATCCTGCACTTACGACTTCCGATTGATTTAAGATTTTTCCAACAATACCTTCCAACACATGATTCTTTGGCTTGCCAAAAGAACAATACATCGCAATAATTTCCACCTTATCTCCAATCACATCTCCACTCTCAAGATGATTCAAAAATAAAGTCTTACATACATTTGTGTTGATTAATAAAGAACGAATATCATTCTCGGCATCCGCCTGACAAACAACGGTAATACAATATTGTTTTTCACTTTCTTCATTTGTCGTAATTGGACTTATTTTCTGGGCTAAAGGGCGAAACAACAAGTTTGATATAATCAAAATTGTTGCTGCACAAATGGCGATACTATACTTACCTGTACTTGTCAAAATTCCAACGGCACTTGTACACCATAATATAGCTGCCGTATTCATGCCGCGAACAGTACCACTATCCTTAAATATGACGCCACTACATAAAAATCCAACGCCTGAAATAATAGAGCTTGCGATACGAAACACTTCATCAGATCCATACAACAATGGAAATAAAGTGAAGAAACAAGTTCCCATACATAGAAGTACATTTATTCGAATCCCTGCCATATGACCTGTTAATTGTCTTTCAAGACCAATCAGAAATCCTAATATCATAGAAAGTGTGACTCGTATCATAAAATCATAAATAAGCATTTTATCGTCTCCCTTCATCCATCTTTAGAATATAAAAAAAGCAAGGCTAACCCCATGGTTAAAACCTTGCGAATTTCTTGCGATTTGGCAAGAATTAAAATAATGATTTTACACAACCATACATTCCAGCATCATTTTCTAATTTAGCCAAAACGATAGGTGTTTGAGCACATGCGTTAAACACGTACTTTTTAAAGAATTGCGTAATTCCTGAAGTCAAAATATCTCCAGCCTTTGAAACGCCGCCACCAATCACAATGATTTCCGGATCAATCACACTACAAACTTGTGCCAAAGCTTTTGCGAGAATTTTACAAGTGGAATCCACCAATTCATTAGCAATGACATCTCCATTTTTAGCTTCATCATAAATGTGTTTAGCTTCTAAACAATCATAGTCACGTAAACTAGAAGGACGTTCATCTGTATCTAACATCTTTTTAGCCTGAGTAACAATTCCAGTAGCTGAAACATATTGTTCTAAACATCCATAATTTCCACAGTTACATGGAGTTTCTTCATCATCCTTTACAGGCATATGTCCAATTTCTCCACCAGCACCATGAATTCCGGAAATGACTTTCCCATTTAAAACACAACCGCCACCAACACCAGTGCCAAGTGTAACCATCAATACATCTTGATATCCTTTTCCTGCACCTTGCCACATTTCACCAAGTGCTGCAACATTGGCATCGTTACCTACTTTAACAGGAAGGCCTGAAATTTCATGGAATTCTTTTTCAACATTGATTGAATTCCATCCTAAATTCACGCACACACTCACATAGCCATTCTTATTTACAGGCCCTGGCACACCTAAACCTACACCAATCACATCGCTTTTATCGATGTTTTTCGATTCAATAGTACGTCCAATAAAATCAGCAATTTCAGTAAGAATATATTTTCCATTATCTAATTTATTTGTTGGAATCTCCCATTTTTCCATCAAATCTCCATCTACTGAAAACAATCCAATCTTTATTGTAGTACCACCAATATCGACTCCAAATCCATATTTCATATTTAAATTTCTCCTTTAATAATAGCTTATTCGAATTCACAAAAAGAATCAATTACTTTCACAATCAAAAAGCATTTATATGAAAAAACAACTATCTGAATCGGTAGTTGTTTATAATTGATCATTAAACTTATATCCTATACCCCAAATTGTTAGAATATATTGAGGCTCATCTGGGTTTGGTTCGATCTTCTTTCTTAATTTACGAATAAATGCCATGATGTTGGAATCATCGAGTAAATAGTCTTCTGACCATACGGCTTTATAGATTTGTTCCTTTGTGAAGACTTCCCCACGATTTTGCGCAAGAAAATAAAGAATATCAAACTCTTTGGGTGTTAAACTCACCTCGTTATTTTGCATAAGCACCTTACGACTTTTAGGATAGATTTCTAAGTCTAGGATTTTAATTGTATCTAAGGATACATTTTCTTCTTTATCTGTACTTAACACAAGTGTATTGACTTCTTGGCTCATCATATCATAGATACCGGATACTAAATCATCAACACATTTACTTTGTGGGGGTTCTTTTAATAGCTTTTCTAACAACCATTTTTCAAAGGATGAATCAATCGAAATAAAATGCATATTCTTTTTCATTGAAACCCCTCCTTTAAATCAATTCATGATACTTCTTTTGGTAAAACATTTTGATAATTGTCGTTAGAAGCATATATAAAAGTACAATAATCAATAAGAACACAAAATACCAGATTGGCAATTTAGTTAAATTAAAGAATGTAGCTGTTTTTGTAAATGTGATGGATGTAAATAGAATAACACCTAGAATTGTAACCGTGATAACAGGCATGGATGATTGGCTTTGTACAAAAGGAATCTTCCGTGTTCTTAAAAAATGCAGAATCAATACTTGTGTCCACATTGACTCTAAAAACCATCCTGTTTGAAAGATGGAGATGTATCTTGCCTGCATCAAAGGGTCCGTTAGATTCAAATAAGTAACACCTGTACATAGGTGAGGACATAGTACAAAGTATAAAAATCCAAATGTGAGAATATCAAACAAAGAGCTGATGGGTCCAAATGACAACATAAAACGTCCAAGTGTTTTTCCAGACCAGTCCCTAGGTTTTAATGTTTCTTCTTCATCTACATTATCCCATGGAAGAATGATACATAAAACATCATATAAGAGATTTAATAATAAAATCTGTAAGGCTGTCATAGGAAGAAATGGCAAGAATGCACTGGCGCACACAATGGATAAGATATTTCCAAAGTTAGAACTTGCTGTGATTTTTATATATTTCAACATATTCGTAAATGTTTTACGCCCTTCAAGAATGGCTTGTTCTAAAACGCCTAAATCTTTCTGCAACAAGACAACATCCGCTGCATCTTTGGCGGCATCCACAGCTGTGTCTACACTAATACCTACATTGGCTTCACATAATGCTGGAATATCGTTAATACCATCACCTAAAAAGCCTACGGTATGCCCATTGTTTGAAAGTGCATGCACAATCCGTACTTTTTGTCCAGGACTAAGCTGGGCAAAGATATGATTCTTTTCAACTACCTCACTTAGCATTTCATCACTCATACAATCAATATCGTTTCCAATAAATACTTTATCACTTGCAATTCCAACTCTTTTACAAACAGACATCGCAACATCCACATTATCGCCCGTTAATACTTTTGGAGTCACCATCAACTCTTGTAATGTCATTATGGAAGATTTAGCTGTTTTCTTAGGTGCATCAAAGAAAGCTAGATAGCCCATTAAAACCATGGAATTCTCATCATCAGATGTGATGTGATTAGCATTCATTTCCTTTTTTGCTACGGCAATCACTTTCATACCATCATTTAACATGTCATCTACAATACTGGATACACTTTGAAATGAATCTTTTTCAATTGGCAAGATTTGACTTTTATATTCGACAAATGAACAACGCTTTAATATATGTTTAATATCTCCTTTCATAATTAAGATATTTCTATTATCTTTTCTTACCAATGTGCTCACAAATTTTCGTGTATAATCAAAAGGAATTTCATCAATTTTTGTATAATTCATTAAAAGATTTTTAAAATGAATCTCTTTATTTGGCATTGTCTTACATACCAATATCGCATTGTCCACCGGATTACAAATACCTGAATGATAATAGCTATTTAAATAGGCATAGTCTAAAACATTTGTGTTTTCATTTCCCAAAACATCCATATAATATTCAAGAAGAATACTTTCATTGGTCAACGTACCTGTTTTATCCATACAAAGAACGTCCATACTACCAAAGCCTTGCATCGCATTGATATCTTTGATGATGGTTTGTTTCTTAGACATGGATAAACTACCACGCGCAAGACTTGCCGTAATGACAGTCGGAAGCATTTCTGGCATCAATCCTACGGCTACACTTAATGAAAACGCAAACGATTCAAGTAGTTTTCCACCTGTTATACTCAACAAAATAAAGACAATGGGAATTAATACTGCGATAAATTTCAACATGACAATCGCAATCGAGTTAGCTCCTTTTTTAAACGCATCCTTTTCTTCAGAATCCATTTTCGCAAAGCTACCATACAATGTGTCATTGCCCACCGCAAGAACAATACCTTCACCTTTACCACTAATAATCGTAGTGGCCATAAACGCAATATTATTTAGTTTTATCTGAGCATAAGATAATGTTTGACTTGTCTTTTCTAAAATGGCACTTTCCCCTGTGATTGCAGCTTCTGAAATAAATAAGTCGGTTACAGAAGTTAGACGAATATCCGCAGGAACACGATCTCCAGCACGTAAAATAACTTTGTCTCCAACAACTAGTTCTTCCGCAAATATTTCTTGAAATGTATCATTACGTTTAACCATTATCGTTTCGTGAATCAATCGATCAAGTTGTAAAGATGCATTTTTAGCACGCAATTCTTGAATCAAACGAATCGTACCACTAATTAGAATCATCACAAATATGAGCGTACTCGTTGTAAAATTACGTGAGAAATTGGATGCGAACAGTACGTCCGTAACAAATGAAATGATACCTAACGCAAATAAAATCACATTAAACGGATTCACAAAAGCTCTTCTTAAACGGTAAAGTGTAGTGTCTTTCTTTTGATTCAAGAAACGATTTTCACCATACCTTTCTTTCATCGTTTCTACATCCATATTATTTAAACCATGATTCGATATATCTAGTTCTTTATAAATCGAATTCATATCTTTATAAGCATATTTTTTGATCTTACAATCAAATAACGTAGTTTTAGACATAAAAAAGAATCTCCTTTACATATATCATACATGATATACAAATGAAGATTCTTGTTTTTTTCATGCGATTATTAAACTATACCCAATATCACCTCTAAAAGAATGACACTAATCACAATAAAAGCTGCAAAGGCTGGCCTTTTATAAAATGGGACATTTGAATAATCCATAGCATTTGATAATTTTGACATGCCATACTTTCCTAAATACATATAAATAGGATCTCTTGAATTTTTGACATATTTTAATTGACGAGATAAAAAGATGTCTTCTAATCTTCTACAAAACAATTCATCCTCTAAATACGGCAAAACTTTAGAATCAGTAAATACCTGTACAATTTCTTTAGAACCAATCTTTTTAGGCAAACTTCTTTCAATCGAATTCAATATATCTTGATATACAACTACATCCTCTTCATTCTTCACAAACAAAGCCTCTACTTTAGGAATGGGTGGAGGAAGGATTGTATCTTCTTCTATTGAAATGGGTTGTGTTTTAATATCTTGTTTACTTTCTATATTTTGTTCGTATGAAACAGATTCTATTTTTTGATCTGGGTGTAAACACTGTTGATAAGCTTCTTGAATTTGTTTAAACTCTTCTGGATTTTCTTCAGGATGATATTGTTTTAAAAGTCTCGCATAAGCTTTCTTGATTTCTTTTTTATCCTTTGTAGGCTCAATTCCTAATACTTTCCAACAATTCATGACAAATACTCTCCTTCTTCATCCTCTTCTTGACTAAAGATATCTAATTGATCTACATTTTGACTTTCTTCTATCTGATCTAAGATTTGCGAAACTTGATGAATAAGACGTTTTCTTTTTTGGATATTGTTGATCAAACTTTCCATATCTTTTGTGAATTCAGTATGAAGTTTCATCAAATAATCCTGTGTTTCTTCATCCACTTCTTTATAGATTCTTTCAATACGAGCAAGTATGGCATCCACTTCATTATTTTGATATAAAGCTAAAGATACTTCTTTGATAGAATCCAAACGAACAGACGTATCCACTTTTTCTAGCACATCGCCTTTTGATACTCTAAAGATATAATGTTCCTTTGTAGAATGGACAATGGCTTCTACATACAACATGGAATTAATGTCGTACGAATAGATCAAATCAAACGATTCATAATCATGCATATTTCTAGGAACATGAATAAAAGCTTGACCTAAAAATAAATTTTCTTTCGCATACATGGCCTGTCCTTGAAACACACTAATATTCACTTTAGTCTGCCCTTTATGCACGGTACGCAAAGTCATCTTTTTACTTGTTGGTAAAACTGAATTCTTAGGAATAAGCACGGTTGATAATTCTAAGTCTGAATTTTGTTCGTTATACGTAGAAGTACTTAAGGAGAAAGGACAAATATCAGTCACAACTACATCTTTAATATTTTCATCCCTTTGTTTAATGCCAATATATTTTCCAAGCCCAAGTACAACTAAAGAATCCATGTTTTCTTCTTTTAGTACAGGAATATTTAAAGCATCTGATAAATAATGTTGAAGTACTGGCATTTTGCTTGAGCCTCCTACAAGAATCAAACTATCGAGTTCACTCGCCGAAAAACCACTATCCTTAACAGCTTTACCAATGACATTTTTACAAGATTCCAGTAAAGAATGCGTAATATTAAATAATACATTTTCATCAAATACGCATCTATAATTTATACTTGAATGAGTTAAAGATATTTCAACCACATTTTGCGTACTCAACTTAATTTTAGCTTGTTCACAAGCACGTAGAATGCTTTGTTGAAAAGAAGAGTCTAAGATATTATAGTCTAATCCATTTTTCAAACAAAAATATTCAGCCATAGCTCGATCAAAATCTGTGCCACCCAAGTGATTATTTCCACTAATCGCATTGATACTAATCACATTTTCAAAACAGTCAACAACTGAAACATCTAATGTGCCTCCACCAAAATCAAATACAACGAAGGTTTCATATTCATCGTCCATGTGACATGCGATTGCTGCAGCACTTGGTTCGTTGATCAAACGCTCTACTTTAATTCCTAAAAGTTCTCCTATTCGCTTTGTATCCTGTCTTTGACGTGCATTAAAATAAGCAGGCACACTAATCACAACTTCTGATATTTCTTCATGAAGATAATTTTGCGCGTCTTCAATCAATTGTTTCACGACAAAAGAAGAAAGTGTAGCTGAATCATACTCTTTCCTATCTAATGTATAAGTAACATCTGAACCCATATTTCGCTTAAACAAAGATGCACTACACTCTGGATGCGTAATTAATCTTTCCTTAGCCAATTTTCCAACAACAATCTTACCATCCAAGATACTGACAGCACTTGGAGTTACAAATTCGCAATACGCATTGGGTACTAGTACTGGCTTTCCTTCTTTGTAGACAACCGCTAAACTGTTGGTTGTTCCTAAATCCACACCTAATACTGTCATATTTATCTCCTAACAAAAGTTTAAAATTGCTAATATGATACTAAATACTAATGAAATACTTCCATATACAATTAGAAAATATTTTAATACAATAGATAGTACATGTTTATAGCCTTCTGTATATTTGGTAAAGACAGATTTCTTGCGTAATACAAAATATAGTATTAAACATACAATGCCAACAATCCCATTATAGATGATCAATAGTGGAATTAACATCGATAAAAAGAATACGCATAAGATCCATCCTACACAAAACATCATTAATAGTAATACACATAACCCGCCCATAATATCTCCTTCTTTAACTCCACTATAGCATACTAAAAGCGGTATTACTACCGCCTAGAAATCTTTGTGGAATCTTCCTCCATAATGATTGTCTTTATAGTTTGTGATATACAAATATAAGACTAATACACCTACAAGAATAATGCCTACAATAAATAAAGAATGAGCTGACATCTTTCCATATAGGAACATGCATCCACACCCAACAAGTAATAATACATCAACAATAATGACAACAGGATCTAATTTCTTCATATCTTGACACTTCCTTTCAATTTCTTGATATAATAGTTTGGTATGAAAAATAAAACAATGATCGGACATATTCTAGCTTTTGTGTGCATTATGATTTGGGGTTCTACCTTTGTATCGAGTAAAATACTACTTGATACATTTACACCCATTGAACTTCTTTTTATACGCTTTTTAATTGGTTTTTTAACACTATGCATTTTAAGTCCTAAAATATTAAAACTAGAAAATAGAAAAGATGAGATTTGGTATATCCTTAGCGGATTAACCGGTGTTTTCTTATATTATTTTATCGAAAGTACAGCTCTAGTCTATACTTATGCCACAAATGTAGGTGTCATAATATCGATAGCACCCTTCTTTACTTCCATACTTGCCTATCTATGTTTTAAGGATGAACCCTTTAAGATCAACTTTGTGGTAGGCTTCATTGTAGCTTTTATTGGAATCTTCTTCATTAGCTTTAATGGCCAACAAATGCATCTATCTCCAAAGGGAGATATTCTTACAATTGTAGCCGCCATGATGTGGGCTATATATAGTGTTGTATTAAAGAAAGTCAATGCATTAGGACATACTTCCATTCAAAATACGAAACGAATCTTTGCGTGGGGACTTTTCTTTATGACACTCAGCCTTCCAATATTAGGACTTGATGTATCCATGGAAGAGATTCTAATCCCACGCAATCTATTAAATCTACTTTTCCTAGGTGTAATAGCTTGTGCAGGATGCTTTGTGATTTGGAACCATTCTTGTTCCATATTAGGAAGTGTTAGAACCAATCAATATGTATATTTAAACCCCATCGCCACAATTATCTTTTCAGTAATTATCCTACATGAAAAGATTACGCTATGTATTGTTCTTGGAACTATACTTACTTTATCTGGCTTAATTATATCCGAATACAAAAAGGAATCTTAACCAATTCTTTCTTGTATTTTTAATAAAATTGATTTAGCTTCTTTCAAATCACTTAAGTACATATCACTATTCAACAACACCTTCTCTTTCGATACATATATGGCCAAAACAGTTTCATCTTTTAATACAATCTTTACTCGACTATATAAGAATAGTTAGGGTCTAGCTCTGCTTTAAGATTACATAGGGCTGAG
>OIZP01000720.1_pt1 | contig 19526 bp, 17 predicted proteins | sample 1588531 | NCBI WGS metagenome assembly OIZP01 (sample SAMN03283283) | human gut metagenome | biome: human-associated habitat; material: feces | host: Homo sapiens | place: Peru | collected 2012
AAGAAAAGGAAGGACGTGGTGCTATGAGTGAAGCAGTAAGACAGTATGCAATGGAGTATGCAAAAGAGTATGCAAAGGAATATGCCAAGGAGTATGGTGAGGAACAGAAGGAAGAGGGGATTCTTCAGGGAAAAAATAATATGTTGTATTCATTGGTTTCAAAGGGAAGGTTAAAAATAGATGTAGCAGCCGAAGAGGCAAATGTCAGCCTTGGAGAATTTGAAAAATCGATGGAGGAAGCAGGATATAAAATTCCTGAATTGGTATAGTTTAATAGTTACAAGATACGTTAAATATAGACCCGGTTTGCATAAGTATGTGCAGACCGGGTTTTTATAATAAAAATGCAATGTATGATACAAAAAGTTTACAACTGACATATATACTCATTATAACAACAGAGAGCACAAAAAAGGAGAGCCGCATATGGATAAAAGGGGTAACATATCTTCACGAAATATGAGATTATTTGCAGCAATTATGACACTCATCGAGGCGCTTGTCCTCACATCACTCACAGGCTGTGCCGGCAAAAAGGTGGATTATGGTGTGGACACGGAGGTAAAGGAGCAAAAGAACGCTTCTAAGGTATCTGATTTAAGGACTGACAAGCCATGGGTCGAAAATATAACTGTCCAGACAAAAAAAGGAGATGTAACCCTGGGAATCGATGCCAAAATACTTGTGCCGGATTGTGAAACCATGCATGTTGTTGGAGTGGAGGATGTGAAGCTCGATACGGAGTACAAGAAAAGGTTTTTAGATGCGTACTTTGGTGGTGGAGAGTATTATTATCATGATTTAGAGCATTATACAGTTGATGAATTGAATTATTATATAGATTTAAAATCCAGGGAGCTGAATGAAATGAATAGCAGGGATGATATGGATGATAGTACAAAACAGGAGCTGGCACAGCAAATGGAGCAGGATTTATCAGGTTATCGGGATTTACTGACTGATGCGAAAATCTCGTATACAATTGCTTCTGATTTACAAAGCTGTGATGAGTATGCCGGCTATAAAGGAGATACATTTTGTGAGGTAACATTTGAAGAGCATTGGGTAAATGCTTATGTCTTTAAGCTCGATGGAAAATATTACGGACCACCTTCATTTAAGGAGGAAAATTATGATAATGTCTCGCAGACATTTCAGGAGGATAATCTGACAGACAGTGCCGGAGCTGATGGAAATGAATGTACAAGAAGTGCAGCAGAGTCAAAAAAACTTGTGCAGGACTTTATGGGAAAGCTTGGACTGTCAAATCAGGTTGAGCGTGGAGAGTGCGATTGTAACTGGCTGGGATTTAATAATGGGGATGAAAACTGGGAGAGCCGCAGGAACACATTGTGGGGATATGTGTATTCGTATGGAACAGGCATTGATGGACAGGTTTTTAAGGATAGCTTTGATTCATCAGAATGTGACTCTATGCTTCCCGAGGATACGAAAGACATTACATTGGGTGACAGTATTCAGCTAACTGTTACAGACAATGGAATAATTGATGTGGTTATAGAATATCCGGTGAGTGTGACAAGCATATCCGGCGGTGTGGAGCTGCTTTCTTTAAAGAATATAGAGCAGATAATTAAGGAGCAGCTAAAAAACAATGCCGACAAATATGAGCTTGAGATAAACACAAGCTTTAACAATATGCAGCTTACATATTTCAGGCTGAAAGATAAGAATGAAACTGCAAAATACAGTTATGTGCCTGTATGGTCATTTTCGCGGCTGGTTGATTCACAAAAGAAAAATGTGATACTTGTAAATGCAATAGATGGCACAATAATCAATTCCGAGGATGTATTTTAAAATTTATGGAGAACTATTATGGGAAAGAAGAAAAAAGCAATTATGACACTCATCGAGGCACTTGTCCTCACATCACTCGCAGGCTGTGCCGGCAAAAAGGTAGATTATGGCGTGGACACGGAGGTAAAATCTCAAAATGTGGTAAGCAGTGTAAAGGATATTGACACCAATACAAGTTTTAATGATGAACTTACAGTAAATGTGGGTGGTACTGATGAAAAGGTGAAAATCACGGCAGATATCAGAGTGCCGGAATGTGATACCATGTCAGTCACAGAGGTGGAGCGCATACCTTGTACCAAGGAGTTCAAGGAAAAGGTGATAAAGGCATATTTTGGTGATTCACAGGTCTATTATTACGACTATGCGCACATGACAAAAAAGGAGCTTGAGGAGATTATTGAGACTCTTGACAGGGACAACAACAGTCTGCCGGATGATGCCTCTGAGGAGATTTTGAAATGGCATGATGATATGAAGACTGAGTGTACAAAAGCACTTGAAAAGGCAGCTGATGTGTGGACAGAGGCCACAGAATATGACTCCTGTGATGATTTTGTCGGAAAAATAGGTGATACCTGGTTTCACCTTCAGTTTTCAAGGCCAGATGATGACAACAGTGTGCTATCAGGCATCCAGAGCTATCCGCTTGACAGATGCGTGAAGAGAGTTTCAGATGGGGAGCCTGATGAGCGGAGTACTATATTTGATGATGGTTATGTGAAGCAGTACTATGGACCAAAATCCCTGAAAGAGTATGATACGGTGAGGTATTTAAACGGTGACTTTATTGTTGGAGACATGCCGGTAAGCGATGACAACGAGGCAAATATTTCGGTTGATGAGGCAAAGAAGAAAGCAGGTGACTTCATGCAGGCAATAGGAATTGAGTCAATGATTAAAACAGGAGAAAGCGACTGTGAATGGGAGGGCTATAACAAGACTGAGGATAATGTATATAAGGAGGGGGATGTGCATAGAGCCATATGGGGCTATGCGCTTGAATATTCGCTTGGCGCAGATGATGTAGTGTATTCAAAATCACTGAATATATTTGATTATTCAGCTTATTACAAATTTTGTCCTATGGACTGTCCTGGTTATGAGACAGGCAGTTTCAATGTAAATGAATATGGTGTCTATAGATTTGATATAGCAGAGCCGGTAAGCATTGTGAAAAAACAGCAGAAGGTGGAGCTCTTACCGGTGTCAAATATTTATAAGATTGCAAGAAATGAGCTTGAAAGCCACCCGGATAAATATATTGTGGAAGCGGATACACAATATCGTTATCTGACACTTGGCTATATCAGGGTAAAGGACAGCTCAGATTCACAGAGATTCAGCTATATCCCGGCATGGAGCCTTGAGCTGCTGCAAAGAGGAGAGGTAGAATCGTGTCCGGTATTTGTAAATGCAATAGACGGAACAGTGATTGAGCAGGAGCAGATATTCTGAATCAGAGAGAAGTGTGCATGGAGACTAAGGGAAATTATATAATAAAAAATGCAATACATGATACAAAAAGTTTACACATGGAGTTACATTTTTAGATAATAGATCAGGTTCATATTTATTTGGAAAAGATGTGGAAAATATATGATTAATAAAAAGAAAAAATATATAGGGCGTTTGACACTTACCGCTGCAATTACCTCTATTTTATTTTCAGGATGTGGGGCGGCACAAAAGGAGCTTGCACAGACGGACAGAGCTTCCTACGAGAAAATATCATACCAGACAGTTACGGTACAGAGCGGTTCACTCACACCTCAGACTACCATCAGTCTGAGCGCGCAGGGCTATACCAGGTTTTCCTATGGTGCGACAAACACGGAGCTTACGCTCGAAAAGGTAAATGTGGCAGTGGGGGATCATGTGAAAAAGGGTGATATACTGGTGGCTTTTAAATCCGGGGAGATACAGAAAAAGATTGAGGACTACAGCGGGCAGATCAGCCAGAATAAGCTTCTGGCTGAGCACTACAGGGCAATTATGAAAATCGATGATACTCAGGATTATTCAAGCGATATTGCCCAGCTTGATAAGGATACAGAGGTTGCGCAGCTTTATCTTGATGAGGCAGAGGAAAAACTGTCGAGATATCAGATCACGGCATCCGAGGATGGCACGATCACAGCAATGAACAATTCGCTTTTGGCGGGAGTTTTTGAACCGGGCAGCAATCTTATAACAGAAATCAGCGGAAACGGCAATTACGAGGCTGACAGACCGGAAGGTTATGACTTTAATGTAGGTGATGTATACACGGCAACAGCATCTGATATAGAGTTTGAACTTAAGGTAAAAGAGGTGGACGATAAAAAGCTTGTTTTTGAACCGGTATCGGACATGTCGGCAGTATCGGATGCACAGATATTTTCCATGGAAGTGACGCGCCCTGCTATAGAAAATGCTGTGTATGTGCAAAAGGACGCAGTACATGAGAAGAATGGCAGGTATTTTGTATACACACTGGATGAGAATGGATACAGACAGGCGGTATGGATAAGTGCCGGAGATCAGGTGGGAGACTACCGGATCATCACAGAAGGACTTAAAAGCGGGGATGAGGTGGTTTTGCAGTGAAGAACAGAAACCTTTTATCAATAAAAAAACTGGCAGTACTGGGGATATGTGTATCGTTTGTGGCAGGCGGCTGTGGAAAAATGACAGAAAGCAGCATACCAGAGCTTGAAGAACCTGTAGCGTTAAATGAAGCCTATAGACCTGTGGAATACGGTACGATCGGCTCTATGCATGTGCTGATGGCTACCGCAGTTTCGAGGGATTACTGCAATTACTACAGTGCCAATGTCAATATTTCACAGATATATGTGGAGCCGGGAGATACAGTAAATGCGGGGGATGTGCTTGCAGTCTGTGATGTGGATGAGGCAAAAAAACAGTTGCAGGAATGTAAGGATGCGCTGGCGCATGAGAATGAGACATATGAGATATCCGCTCAGATCTCGGATACGCAGATCAAATTATGGGAGAGTCAGGCAGCAGGGCAGGAGAACAACACACTGATAGCCACAGAACAGGAAAATGAACGGTACGATAAGCAGCTTCACGAATACCGCGTGCAAAAGATCAATGAGCAGATGGCTTTATATCAGCAGATCGTTGATGATGGAACGCTTAAGGCAGCCCACAGCGGTCTTGTCACTTACACTAAGAAGCTGACAGGTGGAAGGTCTGCTGCGGCATACGAGAATATAGTCATTGTCTCCGATACGGATGACCTTGTGCTGGATATAAAAGATACAGCCATAAATGAGTACAAATACAGCGATTATGACAAGAAATATGTGATAGTCGATGGCGAAAAATATGATGTCACCGAGTCTCAATATACATCAGAGGTTTTGGTACTTTCGAAGATAAACAACCGCTATCCGGATGTGTGCGTGGAAAGCAGGGAAAAGCTGTTTCTTACGGCAGGACAGATGTATCCGGTATATTTTGAAAAGACAAAAGTGGATCAGGCACTTGTCGTGGGAAAAGATTCCATCTATAAGGATGGCGATACCAGATATGTCTATGTGAAAAATGATGATGGCGGCCGCGAGAAACGCATCATAACAACAGGTGAGTCTGATGAAAACTATACACAGGTCACAGAGGGCTTAAAAGAGGGGGAGCTGGTCTACTATAATTCTACAGATCAGGTTCCGACAAGGTACAGCAAATATACGGTAACAAGGTCTGACTTTGATATAGCAAACTACGGTGTGAGCTACAGCAGATCTGACGCAGGGACGATAACCGAAACCTGTGATTATGAAGGGCAGATCGTATCGGTCAATGTGAAGCAGGACGATACGGTAGAAAATGGGATGCTGCTTTACGTGGTGGATACAGGAGAGGGCAAAGCTGCCATAACAGAGGCAAAAAATGAGATCGACTCGGAGAATGAATCCTATGCGCACAAGATCGCAGATTACGATAAACAGGTAAAAGATTTATCTGAAGGTGGTAGCAGCGCAGAAGAAAATAACAAACAGGATGAAAAGCCGGATACAGCATATGAAGAGCAGCGGTTGAAATTGAACTTACAGCTGCTTGATCTGCAGAAAAAACTTGCCGGTGCAGACCACACCTATCAGCTTTCCCGGCTACAGTCAGCATATGACAGCATAAGCGCAGGAAATGACGGCAAAGGAAATATTTCAGTATATGCCAAAAATGACGGCAAAGTTTCAAAGGTGAGTGTCAAGGCAGGAGATAATGTGGAGGAAGGCTCAGATATCCTGCAGATAACCGGAAATTCCACGGATGTACTGCAGGTTCTGGTAAAGGATAGCAATAACTATAAAGTATATAAGGACAATATAGCAGATGTGGGAGAGCGCGTATCACTTGAGCCGGACGGTACAACAATCTACGGAAACTGTATTGGTTTTGCAGGTTACGGCAGACAAGCTCAAAAGGGATATATAAATCAGGATGATAAAGGTGTGCATATTACCGGAAACACAGATTCGGGATATGGAAATGCAGCATTTTATATAAAACTTGACAATGGAATACCGGATGATCTGACCAGGGCATCTGCTGTAAAGTTTTCTTATGTTTCTTTTAAAAAGGTGGTAGTGGTGCCGACTTCGATCATACACAAGCAGGTCAATCCTATGGACAAAGATGATATATCATACTATGTGTGGAAAATTGATGGGGACAGCGTGGTAAAGCAGCCGGTAATATTGGGCGATTATACATCAGGCAGCAATACACTTGTGCTTTACGGTATTGATGAGGGCGATGAAATATGTTTGGCTTCGTAATTAATAAATTAAAAAACAGAAAATGGTTAAATTTGTGTCTGCTTATGGGAGTGGCTTTGTTTATAGCACTTTTTGTGTGCCACTCTATGTTTGAAAAGGGTGCGGGAAATCAGATACTCGACAGACTTTTTACGGATCATGCCACACAGCAGAATGAGTTTCCTGCACAGATGAGCCGCGAGGGAACATATGCGGTGGCAGATTATCCTGATTCGCAGTCAGTACTTGATAAGCTGTCAGGATACGAGCAGAAGTGGACTGAATATGTGGATATAAACAAGGTTTCCTCACAGCAGCTTATCACACTCTCAGGAGGACGCGCAGATACAGAGTTTGGAGGACCTAACAATTATTTTACAATAGGATATCTGCCGGGACTTTCGGAGTACGCGGATGTTGTAAAATCTCATACTGGCACAGCCACATTCGAATGCTGTATAAGCGAAAAGACAATGGATCACTACGGACTTGTAGCAGGTGAAAAAATCTATTTACATGTACCTGATGGCAGTGGGAAAAAGGAAATTTCTTTCGTTATATCACAGATCTGTCGTGAAAAAGATATAAACGATCCATATTGGGCCAAGACGCTTTCGGATATGGGCGATGTGATATTTGTTTCGCAGGATGTTTTTGACGAAATGATGCAGTATTACAGCGAGGACAATATCAGCTACAGTGATTTTCTCATGCTGGATTATACGCAGATCAACACGGAAAATGCTTCACTTTATTACGGTTATATGGAGCAGTTTAAGGATGCTGACAAGCTCTACAATGACAACATCCGTGATACGCTGGAGCGCTTTTTTACACAGCAGAAGACGATAAAGCTGATGCTTTGGGCGTTGGAGCTGCCGTGTCTTGTGCTTTTGATTTTATTTATAAGAATGATATCTGTACAGATACTTTCGCTCGAGCAAAATGACATACTTGTTTTAAGAAGCCGCGGTGCGACAAAATTACAGGTATTTATTTTGTACTTACAGCAGTCGGGAATAATAGCGTTTGCGGGCTGTGTACTCGGAATAGTACTCGGATATATAATGTGCCGGGCTGCCGCATCTACAGACGGATTTTTAAGATTTACGGCAAAGGATATAAGCACTTACAAATTTGTATGGCAGATGCTTGTCTATGCGGTGGCAGCGGCAGTTATCATGGTGCTGTTTATCACAGTTCCGGTGTGGAAAAAATCAAAGGATGCCATATCAGAGCGCAGCAGTAGGGGACGAATATCAAAGAAAAAGCCTCTTTGGGAGAAATGCTTTATAGATGTTATACTTTTGGCTCTGTCAGCATATCTGCTTTACAATTACAACAAGCAGAAGAGTACGCTTGCGATATCTGTTCTTGAGAACAGGAGCATAGATCCTGTCATGATACTGGACAATTCGCTTTTTATATTTGCAGCGGCACTTTTGTGCGTAAGACTTACCGGACTTATTATTCTGCTTGTGGACAGGCTCTTTAAAAAGCATTTTTCTCCGGCAATGTATGCATCATTTTTACAGCTAAAACGAACCAGATACAATCAGGGATTTCTGGCAGTATTTCTTATCATGACAGTGGCCGGCGGTATTTTTGACGCGAATATGGCGCGCACCATGAACAGCAATATGGAGCAGCGTATCGTCTACAATGTGGGCTGTGATGCGATATACAACGAAGATTTCAGACTCAGGATACAGTACAATAAAAATGGCTCTGTAAACTGGATGTATGACGAGCCTGATTTCGGTAAATACGAGTCACTCAAAAATGAGGGCATCTGTGACGGTGTCACGCGTGTGCTTGAGGACGAGAGGGTAGACATTTCCGCAGGCAGTGGTTCGGTTTCGGATGCATATCTTATGGCGATAAACACAAAAGAATTCGGTGAGACTGCGAAATTGCAGAGTGGACAAAATGATGATATTAATGACGCTCACTGGTTCAATTACCTGAATGAGCTGGCAAAAGAGCCGGACGGAGTCATCATTTCGTCAAATCTGGCAAAAGATCTGGGACTTAAAGTTGGTGACAGCTTAAATTACTCAAGGTATGTACCGGAGGCTGTCGATGAAGATCAGATCTACGCATCCGAGAATGTAAAGGTATGTGCCATAGTAAAAGGTTTTCCGGGCTACGAGCGTTACACCTATGAGACAGATGCAGACAAAAATGTGACCGAGCAGGAGAAATACCTGATCGTTGCAAATTATGCTACGGTTGTGGAAAAGTTCGGCATGACACCGTACAGTGTGTGGATGAACCTGTCAAAAGGAAAAACGGTGGATGATATTGTGGGATATCTGGGCGGTGAGAACAGTGAAAATTCAGATAGTACAGCAGACAATTTAACAGACACTCAAAGTGAAAAAGTACAGAGTGAAATATACAGGAATATAACATCCGCGCAGCAGCTTATAGAAGAGAATAAAAACTCAGCTACAGTGCAGATCACAAACGGTATGTTTACATTAAGTTTTATACTTTCACTGATAGTGTGCTCAGTAGGATTTTTGCTGTATTGGGTTATGACACTAAAACAGAGGGAGCTGCAGTTTGGTATATACCGCGCAATGGGAATGAAAATGAGAGAGGTAAAAGCAATGCTTTTAAACGAGCAGATATTTTTATCATTTCTGCCGCTTCTTGCGGGAGCAGGCATAGGTATAACTGCAACAGCGATGTTTGTAAGGCTCATATCGATCATATATCTGCCGCAGAAACACAATATCGGAGTAAATGTATATATTTATCCATCTGATATGCTGGAGCTTACAGGAGTACTTTTCGTGGCTGTAGCCGTATGCTATGTGGTTATCAGCAGACTGCTTAAGAGTATGAAGATAGCACAGGCACTGAGGCTTGGAGAAGATAGTTAGCAGATAAAAATGATTTTGTGGTAGTCGGTAGAAGGTTTTTATAGCATGGTAAATGAGGTCGTGACATATGGAAAATGCGATAATTGCTCAAAATATAAAAAGATATTTCAAGGCGGGAGATGGTACAACAGTCCACGCACTTGACGGAGTATCCATGGAGATAAAAAAAGGAACACTTGCCATCTTAAAAGGGCGTTCCGGCTCCGGAAAGACCACACTTCTTAATATCCTTAGTGCGCTTGATATGCCGACAGAGGGAAGTGTACAGTTTCTGGATAAAAATCTCGAGCAGATGACCGAGAAAGACCGGGAAATGCTAAGGCGGTATGAGATGGGATTTGTATTCCAGTCTATAGCACTAATTCCCACGATGACGGCATATGAGAATGTGGAATTTGCCCTTAGACTTGCGAAAAATAAACGTCAGATACAGAAGAATTTGACTGAAATGGATAATGACATTGGAGATGCAAAAACCGATGTGATAAATGAGAATACGCATGACAGAGTATCAGAGCTGCTCGAGCGTGTCGGGCTCTCAAAGCGCATGAACCATATGCCGGAACAACTATCGGGAGGTGAGCAGCAGAGAGTTGCGATCGCGCGCGCTGTGGTTCATCGCCCGAAGGTGGTCTTTGCGGATGAGCCGACAGGAGCACTTGATACCGCTTCTGGATTTGAAGTCATGCGATTGTTCCGTGAGTTGATAGACGATGAGGACATCACAATAGTTATGACCACGCATGATCCGAACCTGATGGAGCTGGGAGATGAAGTGTTTGAGCTTAGTGACGGCATAGTAATTTAAATTAAAAGGGGGAAAAGTAGATGATAAACTGCGATGGACTGGTAAAAATATATGAGACAGACGATAAAAAGGTGATGGCACTGGAGGGGCTTGACCTGACGGTGGAAACAGGGGAGATGCTTGCGGTAATAGGAAAATCCGGCAGCGGAAAATCCACCCTTTTAAATATGATAGGAGGACTGGAAACACCCACAGCGGGAGTACTCACTATTGACGGAAAAGATATTTCTACATATTCAGAAGCTGAAATGGTGAGATACCGCAGGGGCAAGGTGGGCTTTGTGTGGCAGAAAAGTGCCAAAAATCTGTTCCCATACCTGACTGTGCTGCAGAATGTCGAGGCAGTGATGATGTTTGAAAATTCAGGTAATACCGATAAATTAAAACACGGAGAAATTATAAAAAAACGCAAGGATAATAATAAAAGTTATGCCCTTAAACTGTTAAATGCAGTGGGATTACAGGAGCATAAGGATAAGCTTCCGGCTCAGCTATCGGGAGGAGAGCAGCAGCGCGCAGCGATAGCGGTGGCACTGGCAAATAAGCCGGACATACTGCTTGCGGATGAGCCGACCGGAGCCGTGGATACAAGGACTGCTGATACAATCTATGAGCTGTTTCATAAGCTGAACAAAGAGATTGGTATAACCATCATCATAGTCACACACGATATGGCACTTGCAGGCCGTGTAGACCGCACAGTGCTTATATCTGACGGAAAGGTAAGCACGGAGAAATTGAAGAAACACCCTGCAATGGAATATACGGTATTGGACAAGGCGCACAGGATAAAACTCACTGATGAGATGCTTGAGGCAGCGGGGATAGAGTCTAATAAGGTCAGGGTTGATGTGCAGGATGGAAGGCTTGTGATATCGCGTATTTAAAGATATATTAATCAGCAACCATAGTCTTGAGATCCTTCTTAAAGTCTGTAATTCTATACTTTATAAAATTGAGTATGCCATCCTGATTAAGCTTATCCATAAATGAGTGAAATATCATTTATGTGCGAATTTATGTCATTTATGCAGATTTGATTGCAAATGAATTATAGATTGTATATTATTTATTATAGAGTAAGTTAGAAAAGGAATACAGGATGATGTACAGAATTGGAATATGTGATGATGAAGAAGCATGTAGAATAAAAATATCGGAAAGTATAAGAAATATAGCTTTAAAAAACGATATAGAAGTTAAAATTATCCAGTATGAGTCAGGAATTCAGGTTATGGATTGTGAGAAACCTGATATATTGATACTAGACATAGAGATGGAACACATAGATGGTCTGGAAGTCCGTGATTTGTTGGAACATACGGACAATGAGGTACTGATTATTTTCTGTACTAGCCATGATGAAATAATGAGTAAAGCATATGGGCAAAATGTTACAGATTTTATTAAGAAGCCTGTGAAGGATGAGGAAATGGAAAAGAAATTGCTTCATGCGATAAATATTATTAATAGAAGAGTAAAATGGATTTGTCTAAATACTATAAGTGGACTGACAAAGTTTAAAATTTCAGATATAGTGTATGGTATTGCACAGGGAAGGTACTTAAAGATATACATGTTAGATGGGAGCGAATATTTTATTACAGATAAAGGTGTATCACAGCTTTATGAAATGTTGAAGGATATGAATTTTGCCAGAATAAGCAGGAGTGTTATAATTAATTTTGAAAATGTTAATACAATTGGAGATGAGATAATTATGACAGATGGGGTGAAGCTAAAGAGTAGTAGAAGAATGAAAAAACAAATACAAGAAGATTTTTTTAATTATATGTGTAAAGTGGCAAGGGTTGAAAGAGCAGATAGATGATTTTAGAATTAATATTATTTGAATGGCTGATATGTAAGCTGGAGATTGGTGATATCAAGTTAAAAAAATATTTTGCGTTTATGCTCATAATGTTAATGCAGTTAGGTGAAATTATTGTTATCTTTATTCGACCGGCACAAAGCATATGGTATACCATATTAGCGCTTCCGAGTGCTTTAATTGCTACAGGGATACTATTCAAAGAAAAGATGTGGCGTAAATTAGCAGTGTTTTTGTTTGCATATGGATATATTGATGTAATAGAATATCCGATTAAAATTATAGTTGGCAGTAATAATGATTTAATGGTATACATAATTACTATTATTATAATTTGTCTTATTGGCAAAATAATAAATCAATTCAAAAAAGTATCGTCCATGATAGCGCGTATTGATCCTATATATTTTATGGCTTCGTCCATGATAGAAATAATCAATATGGGAATAATTGTAATGACCGATGATATAATTTTACCTGGTCAGGATAGACTTAAAATTGTAATAAATGTATTAACAATGATTTCATTTGTTATGTTAGGAATATTTGGAATTGTTTTTATGTTTTTGGGTGCATATAAGAAGCAGCTTGAGATAGATAATAAGATAAAACAAAACTATCTGATTATTCAAAAAGAACATTATAGTCAATTGTATTCTCATATGCGAGAAATACGGAAAATAAAACATGATATGAATGCTCATATAAATATATTGTATAATCTGTTAGATACAGAACAATATGATGAAGCTGTTAAGTATATATATGACATCAAAATGCATTATGATATAGGTAAAAAATTGGAATCATATTATGATAACGGAATAATTGATGCAATTATCTATTACTTTAATCAAAAAAATCCATTAATTAAGTTTATTTGTATGGGAAATTTTAGTGGCAGGAATGAAATTTCTGATTTAACAATTTGTACAATACTTTCAAATTGTATTTCAAATGCAGTTGAAGCATGTAGTAGATTACAGAAAAAAAAGAAAGAAATTATGATTAATATATCAAATGTGAAAAATTATATGGTCATTATGATAGAGAACCCTATTGAATGGGAAGTTGATATATCTAAGTTGGGGAGATATACATCAAAGGATGATAGATTATCACATGGATATGGGGTAAGTAATATAATAGATGAAGTCAGGCTGTGTGAAGGAAATTATAACTTTTGCGCAGATGATGGAAAGTTTAGTGTAAGTATTGCAATAAAAAAATAAATACCATTCGTTACAAAAAAAGTACCGCTCATTCTTAAGGTGTTGAAAACAAGTTAGAATAAGTGGTACTGTTTTTATATAAAAGAAAGAGAGGTACTAAAGAATGAATAATACATCAATGAACAGTGACGTATGGCTTATAATAAAAAAACTATTAGGATTATAGTTATTGAAATCTGGTTGATAAGGGAATAAAGAATGAGATACACTTTCATAAAACAACATGATGCAACAGACTGTGCAGCAGCTTGCATGGGCATGGTCTGTCTGCACTATAAAAAAGAGACAACAATAACAAAATTACGTGATATGATGGGAACAGACCTGAAAGGAACAAACCTTATAGGATTGTCAAAGTGTGCAGAAGAACTTGGATTTAACTGTCAGGCTGTAAAAGTAGATAAAGAGGGGTTTGTTAGCAGATATACATTACCGGCTATAGCAAATATCGTGACAAAGGAAGGCTTATCGCATTTTGTAGTGATATTCAGAATCACAAAAAAGTATGTGATAATAGGTGATCCGGCTAAGGATCTTGAGAGACTGACTATAGACGAGTTTTATAAGAAATTTACAGGAGCCATGCTCCTGCTGAAACCAAATAGTGAGTTTGAGCGTGAAAAGATAAAGGGAACGAAGTTATTCGACAGATATATAAAGCTGCTGCTTCCACAGAAGAAGCTGTTTATATATGCTCTTGTAGCATCACTTCTGGTTACGCTTCTGGGAATTTTATCATCACTTTTTAACAATATAATATATGATGAAATACTTCCGTATCAGCAAAAAGATGTATTAAAGATGATGCTTGCGGTATTTCTTGGAATATCATTGACATCTACATTTGTAAGTTTTGTGAGACAGTGGATTCTCATGCATCTGTCCATAAAAATTGATATACCACTTATGCTGGGGTATTTTGAACATATATACAGATTGCCGATGAAATTTTTTGCGAGCCGTAAGACCGGTGATATTACAACCAGGTTTTCGGATGCATTTACCATAAAAGACATATTTACCAGTATAGCATTATCACTGATCATGGACATATCAATGGCTTTGATAACCGGAGTAATACTTTTTCAGATGAACCCGAAGCTTTTTGCAGTGATCATAATGATGACTCTCATAAGTATTGTACTCGTATTTATATTCAAGCAGCCATATAAGAAGATAAACGAAGAACAGATGCAGCAGTCATCCATACTCAACTCAGAAATAATAGAAGGGCTTCGCGCAGTTGAGACAATAAAGGGAAATGCCAATGAGGATATAGAGCTCGAAAGCATAGAGCGGGAATACATAAAATCTCTTAGGATAAGTTATAAAGAGGGCATGCTTTCAAATGTGCAGTCAACAATATCGAGTGTTATATCGGGAGTTGGTAATCTGGTGCTTCTGTATGTAGGAATAATGCAGGTTATAAATAACAACATGACGCTTGGAAGCTTCATGGCATTTAACACACTTGCAGGATACTTTATGGATCCTATAGGCAATCTGGTAAGCCTTCAGTTATCCATTCAGGAAGCAAATATTTCAATGAAGAGACTTTCTGAAATCATGGATTATGAGAGAGAACAGAAAAGCGAGAGACAGTATCAGGAGATATCAAGTATAGATGGTGATATTAAGCTTGATCATGTCACTTTCAGATACGGAAACAGAAAACCGGCTTTGGATGATGTGAGCTTTATTATAGAAAAAGGACAGAAAGTGGCACTTGTGGGGGCAAGCGGAAGCGGAAAATCTACAATAGCCAAGCTACTGCTCAAATATTATGAGCCGGAGGCGGGGGATATAACTATAGATGGGATGGATATATCAGAATATAAGAATGACGATATACGTCATGCGATATCATATGTGCCACAGAATATAGAGCTTTTTTCAAAAAGTATTTATGACAATATAAGAGTTACGAGACAGAGTGCAACGCTTGACGAGGTAAAAGAGGCTGCCAAAGCCGCTGATGCCCATGAATTCATAAAGAGACTGCCGATGCAGTATTATACCTATCTTGAGGAAGCAGGAAATGGTCTGAGTGGAGGCGAGAAACAGCGAATTGCACTTGCAAGAGCATTTCTAAAGGAAAATCAGTTTTATATCATGGATGAATCCACAAGTAATCTGGATTTTGCAACGGAAAATATAATCTTCGATATGATATACAATAAATTCAGAAAAAAGACCATGCTCATTATTGCGCACAGGCTTGCAACAGTAAAAAACTGTGACAAGATAATAGTCATGGATAAAGGGAAAATTGTAGAACAGGGAACACATCAGCAGTTGCTTGAGAGGAAAGAACAGTATTACAGACTGTGGGAAATGCAGCAGGGAAATTTTGTTATCAAAGAAGACTCAGATAAGGATGAACATCTTGCTGAGAATTTTGATGATGAGGGTGTAATGAGCTACACCTAGAAGATTAATGTTGTATGTAATAGCTTTACATAGAGTCAGGACTGTCTGCAGACGGGAATGGCAAAAATAAAACAAAGAGAAAAGGAGGTACACATATATGGATATGTGTTACGATGGAGCACTGGTGCTCCCTAGCAGTTATGCTGTTATGAATGAAGAGGAGATGACTTATATGGAAGGGGGAATTAGAGTATCTAAATACTCTTCGGGAAAATTGTTTGATACATATAGGGTACACTTTACAGCAGCAGAATGTTCTAAAATAGCACTTGCTTATGGAGTTATATCTGGTGTAGCGTCAATTATAGGAGCTTTGACAGGTCCAATAGGAGCAATAGCTGGAGGAGTTACAGCAGGAGCTTGTGGAATTGCAGCAGCCGTTTGGAGCTATGCGGCATCGAAAGGTGGATTAAACACATATATTCCGATATTAAAATCTGGAAAATTATATAATGGGAAGAAAGTAAGATATATATATTGCTAGGAACAAAAACTTACCTACTATTATAGTAGGTAAGTTATAGAATATTTTATTATAAAGGGAGAAATTATCAGATGAAGAATAAAATAATAATATATGTGATAGTACAATTTTTACTAATTTTATGTTCAATATTTGTTATTCCAAATGCTGAGGGTGTATTGAGTATATTCACAGTGCTGATTGTAATTGTTGGAAATGTTTTAAATTTAATTTTTTTATTAAAAGCAAATAAAAAAAACAATTATTAAAAGTTAGGATAAAAATATATGAACACAATAACTCTTTCAGAACACAAAATTTTAAAACTTCAAAATGTATTATCTGTGCAGGTGGATTTAGAATCTGAATCGGATGAACTCTTTGATATTGAAATTAATAAATTGAATACTTATATACAAACTCATGGAGCAAAACAGATTGGACCATTAATTCAGGCTACGAGTTTTGAAATTAAAGATGACGGAGCTGTAGATATTAAAATGCAGTTTATGCTTCAGACAGACAACTTCATCCACAACGTAGAACCACCTTACAAGATGGATTCCATTTTACGTGTAAAGAACTGTCTCTATGCACGTTATATCGGACCGGAGGATAAGCTGAAATTTGCCTATGACAAGCTCGGAGTTTATGCATTTGAGAATGACATAGAGCTTGAAGGCTGCAATTATACTATCTATGTGGACAGGAATGAAGAGGATGAAACCATGGTTGCGGATGTATTCATGCCTGTAAAGGAATAAAAGAAATATGAGCAAAAGAGTAAAGAGTTTAGATGAAATAAGGGAATCAAGACTGCTGTTTGATAAAAATCCGCCGGCATTCGGCTATATACTTATAACAGTTGTAGCCGTTTTTCTTATTGTGGCAGTAGTATGGAGTATAAAAACACCAAAGGTGTATACCATACAGGCACAGGGTACTGTGACGAATGATGAGTCAAATTATGTCATGTGCAGCTATACGGGAGAGATTCTTGACAGCAACATGGAAGAGGGCGCACTTGTGGAAGCCGGGGATGTGCTTTTTACAATTAAAAGCACTGATTATGATCTGCAGCAGACACAGCTTGAAGACAACAGAAAATCATATGAAGAACAGATATCACAGTATAGTCTTCTTATAAAATCAATAAAAGACGATACAAATTATTTTGACGAAACAAAAGCGGATGACGGTCTGTACTGGAGCCTTTTTGAAACCTACAAATCACAGGTGGAACAGAATAAGGTTGATGTGTCAACGTATCAGGCATATGGATATACTGATGAGCAGATACAGGCACAGCTTGAAACTAATCAGGGTAAGATTGATGAAGTATATTATTCTGCCATACAATCTGCCGAGACAAAGATTGAAGAGGCGAATCTGCAAATTGCATCAATAGATGCACAGCTTGCAGCGGTGACAAGTGGGCAGGATGCTTATGAGGTAAAAGCTACCACATCAGGAGTTCTGCATATGCTGGGCAATTATAAGAGCGGAATGGTTGTACAGACAACAACCACTGTGGCAACGATAACACCGGAAAATTCGCAGAGATATCTCGAAGCATATGTTTCCACATCTGATATGGCTAGAATGCATGAGGGTGATAGAGTGCAGGTGGTTATGGACGGTCTGTCACAGAATGTCTATGGGACGATAAGCGGAAGCGTATCACGGATAGACAGCAATGTCACTACACAGGAAGGGCAGGATGGAGCGACAAGCCGGGCGTTTAAAGTGATGATAGTGCTAGACCAGGATTATGTGCTGAGCCGTGAGGGAGACAAGGTAGACGTGACTAACGGCATGACGGCGGCTGCAAGGATACAGTATGATAAAGTCACATATTTTAACTATGTGCTTGAGAAACTCGGAATAAAAACCGGAAAATGACATGGGATAAGGTTATGAAGTTAAGAAACAGAATCAGAATATTTGCAGTTATATTTATACTGGCTTTGGGAATGGAGTACTTACCGATGGCGGTATATGCTGCAGAAGTGACAGCGGAAGAAAGCGATATGGCAAATGATGCAGAACCGGATATGGATGAAACACCGGAACCGGACAATGCATCGGAAACGGACAAGGAAGACAAAACAGACGTACAGGATACGGGACAGAATATACCGGTAACGGATATCGAGATATCAGATCATGAGGAGGAAGTGGAAGTAGGAAAGACAATAAACCTTACAGCCACAGCACTTCCGGCGAATGCCACGGAAAGCACGATAACATTCCGTTCATCTGATATAAATATAGCAACTGTGACTTCAGCAGGTGAAGTAAAGGGTATCTCAAAAGGATATGTTACCATATATGTATCTGCCGGAAGTATAATAAAAGAGGTAAATCTGACAGTAAAAGTAAAAACAACCGGAATAAATATAAACAAAGAATATCTCGTAATGAAGCCGGGAACGGCATTTAAACTGAGCGTATCTGTGTTTCCGGCAGAGGCAGAGCAGACGGTTTCATACAAATCAACCAACACATCAGTTGCAGCAGTATCGGGCAGTGGTGTGGTAACGGCAAAACAGACAGGTTCATCTACGATAATAGTTTCAAATGGGGATTTGTCGGGCGCTGTTTCGGTAATCGTAAACAGAGATACGGAAAGTTCTGTGGCTGAACCTATGGCAGCGGATAGTTCAGACGCAGAAAATACAAGTGAACAGACATTTGATGAAAATACTGATGTATCCGAAACACCTGTAATAAGTGAGCAGATGCTATATAAACTGTACACAGCAGGCAGATCGATGAAAGTGACTGGAGACGGCTACAGCATCATAATAGACGGAAAAAAGATAGTAAATTATAAAAATGAACTTAATACGGATATAGAACTCGAAAGGGCAGGAGACTGCATAAAATTCGATCTCAACGATGGAGAGTATCTGTGCGGAGAAGTGACACTGCACATAGATGATGTAAAAGGAAAATATCTGTATCTATATAATAACGTAAAGCATAAATACGAACTTGTGAGTACAGAGGACATGAGCGGGCTTAATTTAAGCACACCAGGAAAGTATATGATCACGGCAAAGCCCATCAGAGATGGCAACGCAGCGGTCAGATATATACTGATTGCAGGTGGAATCGGCATAATTGCAGGAATAGCTGTGTATGTGGCGGTAAAGAGAAGATACTGGTTCTGGTAAAGCTGTAGGAGTTACAATTATTAGAGGATGTATAGGCGGAGGAGGTAAGTGCTATGGAATACTTGAATTTGGAAAAGTCAGGACTTATTACTATCCTGATTC
>OIZP01000721.1_pt1 | contig 19526 bp, 19 predicted proteins | sample 1588531 | NCBI WGS metagenome assembly OIZP01 (sample SAMN03283283) | human gut metagenome | biome: human-associated habitat; material: feces | host: Homo sapiens | place: Peru | collected 2012
CGATGTCTACGCTCCGCTCCGGTCCGCGCAGGCCGAGGTCCACCGGACCTCGTGCGCCGTCTCGCGCTTTTTTCGTGTCTGCATGAAGTTGTAGACAGCTGATTCTACAACGTGTCCCGGTAGGTAGTCTGCCACCTGCTGATATTTTGGACTAATCTGAGATTCATGCTTCTATTAATTCGGGTTTTTCATAAAATCTTTGAGAAGATTCTCCATCTGCTCAAAGTAGGTCTTTTTCGGTATAAGTTCAATCGTTTCATTCTCAAAATCTTGTTGGTAAACTATGTTTCCTGTCTGATTAAGGAATCCAACTTTACCATTTCCAACTAAAAATATTTTTCCGTGTTCACTGTTTGAAAAAACTGAAAGCGTTTCTTTATCTAAAACGTAGCTACGACTTAACACTTCATGCTTGTCAATCAATACATTTGACATAATGAGTTTAACACAATCAGAACTTACATCTAAATTACAGAGAACGTCTGCTGTATATTTTTTAGGTCCTATTTTTATGAATGCTGGAATCAAAATAATAAGCGGAACTATGAAGCTAAGTTCAATTTCCCCAGTAGTTATAAACTCAACCATGATGACAAAAATATCTAAAAAACAGATTATCCCTAACAGTATCTTTAAAAATTTACTATATCTTCTATTAGCCACTTCGGTCGTTGAATAAAATTCCATACATCCTCCTTAAAACGCTATTGCCATTATTTTGTCTCCACTGTCTCTGCATAATTCTCTTTAAAGAATTCTATTAACCCAGGCTCAAAGTAATCGAAAAGCACAAGTGATCCTTCTTTATAATTATTTTTCGGAGCCCGTGTCTTTTTTTGTGCGTAGTTTTCATAATATTTAGAGCTTACCAAACCACATATCTCTATTCTGTCAATTTTTTTATCTATTTTTATCCGTCTGATGCTATCAACCGGCACTCTCACAATCACTCTGTCGCTTGCAGTTGATCCCACCAAATTTTGGTATCCATACTCGATGGCATCTGTGGAAATAGTCAGGCTTTCATTTATCCTTTGTCCAATATATTTTCCGTAAATTATGAATACTACCATTTTTTGAATAACCCATAAAAACAGAATAATGATATCTACTGCTATTAATATAGCCCAAACAAAGACTAAGTCCTTTTTACCATAATCAGATGCTGTAACATCTCGAACAAGAAAGGAATTTTTGATTCCAAAACCATAGATAGAAAATGCAATTGTAAAAACAAAAAATGTTACTGCCATTCCTATAGAAGTTATCATTGCACCTTTACTTGTTTTAAAATATTTCTTTTGCACTTTTGTCTTTTTTAATTCATTAATCCTAAATGATTTTTCCATTGCTATCTCCTAACATCCCTTAAGAGAAAGAACTTTAGATATATACAGTAACATATATCTAATGTTCTTTACTATTACCTAGTGTTACATACTACCTTTTAGTGTTGTTTCCTCTGGTCCTAGCGGAGTTGTTGGTAGTCTATCTTCTGGTGCTACTATGTTAGCATCAGAACTACTGCCTCCGGCAGTACTGCTGCCAGTGCTATCGCCGTTGACTAACTTATAAACTAAATCAATGAAGTCCTGACCGGATTTTACATTGTTGATCTGTTCCTCTGTTGCTCCTAAGGCTCTTAGGTCATCTTTTTCCTGTTCGGATAAGGTGTAGGACCTTGCAGATGCGATATCATCCAAAGAATCCTGCACTTTCTTGCAGCCGCCTTCTTACTTATTGTTTGTCTATTGTTCGATTTTATCAGCATATTTGATACGATAGATCCGACGCAGGGAATCGTTCACGCGTTCCTCGGAGATGGTTCCGTTCTGGACTGCCTCCAGTACTCCGTTGTATGCGGTCTCGAAGTTCTCCGGTGCATAGATCATGTCGCAGCCGGCACGCAGTGCCAGTACTGCTGCCTCATCGGCTCCGTAATAGTTCGTGATTGCCGCCTGATTCATGGCACCGGATACGATCACACCGCGGAAATTCAGTTCATTTCGTAAAATATCCGTTACCACCGCACTTGAAAATGAACAAGGCGTATTATCTCCTGTCAGGGAAGGTGCTGCCATATTGCTGACGGTGATCATTTTGGTCTCACCGGAATCAATACAGCTCTGGAATACCGCAAATTCATTGGCTCTGAAATCTTCCGCACTTCTGTCCGTAGAAGCCATGCCATTTTTCGTGCTCTGGGTCGTACTGCCGATACCGGGAAAATGTCCGATGGCAGCTGTTACTTTCTGTTCCTGCAATCCTGTCTGCATGCCGGTCACAAAAGATGCTACCGTTGCCGCATCCGTGCCGTAGGAGCTGCTGCCTGCCGCATTTCCATCCACTACTTTCAGATCTGCTGCAGGGGCAAAATCAAGATTGAAACCAAGCTCTGCCAGGTAACTGCCCACTGTGGTTCCGGCAGTATAGGCGTTGTTGGCATCTCCAGATGCGCCGATAGTCTCCGGGGAATCGGTCTTAGTTCCAAGGCCTGCCGCTGCCACAGCGTCGGTTCCGGATCCTTCTCCGTCGATCGCAATAAACAGTGGATAGCTGGTATACAGCTTCGTATTGTCGATCATCTGCTTTAATTGGTCTGCGGACTGAATGTTTTTCGCCGCATAGACGATACCGCCTACCGGATATTTGGATAATGCATCCTTGGTTCCGTCTCCTGCCTGCACTGCTGCAGATACACCAGTGATGGATTCCGGCGTGGTGATAAACAGACCTGCTACTTTGTCCTCCAGGGGCAGGTTCTGAATGATGGCTTCGTCTATGATCTTATCCAGCTTCTGTTCATTTGTCAGTTCCGGTACGGTCTCCACCGGTTCCGTAGTAGGTGCCGTGATGGTCTCCTCGGAAGCTATGATATCATCCAGCTTATTCTGTTGTTCCTGCCGATTGTGGCTCATGCCGGTAATCTTGCTTACAGCAAAAGCAATTCCCGCTGCCAGCACCAGGATCATAATTCCTACGACTGTATATGCAATGATCTGGCTTCTCTGCCGTCTCTTATGTCTTTCTTCCCGTCTGTTCTGCTGATTTTCCTGTCTCTGTTCGTTTGTATCCATTTTCATAACTCCTCTATCTGTACTACTTTCCTATTGTACATGATATCGGTAGGTTTTTCCACTGGAAAATTGAACAACTATTCAGAGCCATGTAAAAATTGAAAAATGGGCGTCGAATGCTGGCATTCGTAAGACCATTTTCTAATTTTCATTTGGCGAAGTAGCCTCAATGAGCAAAAGAAAAGCATCGAAGATGCGATTTTGCGAATGAGGCTCTGAATAGTTATACAACAACAAGAGAGCGTACCGATCATTCTTTCAATCAGTACGCCCTCTCAGACTACAGGCTCCAATGGCTTGCCCTCTCTTTCTTAAATTTGATCTTCCATTTTGTCTTTTGTTCTCTTTCCACTTTTCTTTTGTACGTATGTACTGTAATGTGAGATAATTCTTATCTTCTGTTGGTCATTACTTTTTCTTCTGTGTACTTGATGTTCTCTATATAAATTGGTTCTCTTTGGTAGTTCTATTCAGTTGTACATCATGGAAGACTGTGGTAGGACTTTACTTGTTAGGTGGACTATACCTCTCTTTCTATAGATTCTTTTGTACTTCTCTCCCAACCTTCTCTGTTGGGTTGTTCCGTTTCTCTTTTGTTAAGTTTAATATAATACAAGGTTGCGCATTTGTCAACACATTTCTTGAAATATTTTAATTTATTTTCAATATTTTTACTAGACTGGTATATTTTTACAATTTTCGACATTTTTCCATATATTATCTGTCTTTTTTTCAAAAAAAGAAAAGGGCGAAGGGCGCGCCGCTGCCAAGGTTGTGTAACGAGCCATGCCTGCATCCGCCAAAAGCCCTGGCGGGCTTTCGGCGGATGACGGCTGTCGCCGTATAAAGGCAAAAAAACTACCACTCCCTGGTGAGCAAGCTCCCCATTGAGTGGTAGTTTCCTTGCCTTTGCATGTCTCGTTACACGGCAAACTGGCTATTATAAAGGTTCGCGTAGAATCCGCCCTGGGCCAGGAGGGTTTCATGGTTGCCCTGTTCGATGATATTGCCGTCTTTCATTACCAGGATGACATCCGCACTCTGGATGGTGGAGAGACGATGAGCTACGATAAAGCTGGTACGTCCTTCCATCATCGTGGCAAATGCATTCTGGATCTTGATCTCGGTACGGGTATCGATGGAGGATGTTGCCTCATCGAGGATCAGCATGGGAGGCAGGCACAGCATAACTCTGGTAATGCATAAGAGCTGTTTCTGTCCCTGGGACAGGCTGCCGCCGTCCTCGGTGATCACGGTGTCATACCCATTGGGCAGGCGTTTGATGAAGCTGTGGGCATGGGAAGCCTTCGCTGCCCGGATGATCTCCTCTTCTGTGGCATCCGGTTTACCCATGCAGATATTGTCACGGATAGTGCCGGAACGCAACCAGGTCTCCTGCAATACCATACCGTAATTGGTACGGAGACTTCCTCTGGTGATGTCCCGGATATCGGTGCCGTCCACTTTAATGGAGCCGGAGTTCACATCGTAGAAACGCATCAGCAGATTGATGACGGTGGTCTTACCGCATCCGGTAGGACCTACGATAGCAACTCTCTGACCGGGTTTTACCTGCAGGTTAAAGTTCTGGATCAGCTTCTTCTCCGGTACATACTGGAAATATACATCCTTCAGTTCTACGTTGCCCTGAGCCTCTTCTAATACTCTCGCATCCGCAGCATCGGGTACCTGGGGCTCCTCGTCGATCAGTTCGAAGATACGTCCGGCACAGACAAAAGCATTCTGCAATTCTGTTACCACGCCGGAGATCTCGTTGAAGGGCTTGGTGTACTGGTTCGCATAGCTTAAAAAGCAGGACAAACGACCTACGCTGATACCGCCCTTGATGGCTACGAGCGCACCGAACACACCGACACCGGCATATACCAGACTGTTAACAAAACGGGTCGCCGGGTTCGTAATGGAGGAGAAAAAGATAGCTTTCAGAGAGCATTTCTGCAATCTGCCGTTGATCTCTCCAAACTTGCTCTTCACCGCTTCTCCTCTGGAAAAGGTATTTACGATCTTCTGGTTGTCGATCATTTCCTCAATCAGGGAGGTCTGCTCGCCTCTGGTCTCAGACTGCTCCTTGAACATGGAGTAGGTCTTGGTTGCAATGAATTTTGCCACCAGGAAGGATACCGGAGTGATACATACTACTACCAGTGTGATGGGCACATTGGTCACCAACATGAATCCCAGCGTACACAGAATTGTCAGTACACCGGTGAATAACTGGGTAAATCCCATCAGCAGACCGTCCGCGAAAGTGTCTACATCTGCAATAACACGGCTCACGATATCTCCGTAAGCATGGGCATCCAGATATTTTAAGGGCAGGATCTCCAGCTTCGCAAAAGCATCCGTACGGATATCCCGGATCACATGGTAGGTAATATAGTTGTTGCAGGTGTTCATGACCCACTGGCCGACTGCTGTGATGATCATTGCAATGGCAATTTTTTTCATAATGGCAAAGATACCCGGCATATCTACCTGTCCCTTGCCGATGATCAGATCCACCGCATTACCGGTGAGGATAGGGATATATAAAGTCAGTAACACAGTCAGACCTGCTAACAGCAGGGAGAGTACCAGTGCCGGTGTATATTTCCGGATATATTTCAATACCCGCTTCATCGTCTCTTTGTTATTTTTCTTCTGCATTACCGAACACCTCCTCTCTGTTCAGGGTACTGGGAATAATAGATCTCCTGATATACGGTGCAATCCTTTAACAACTCATCATGGGTTCCCATACCTGCGATCTCTCCATCATCCAGGACGATGATCTTGTCCGCATGGCGAATGGTGGAGGCACGCTGGGATACGATAAAGGTTGTGGTCTTATCTTCCAAAGTACGGATTGCTGCACGGAGTTTTGCATCTGTTGCATAGTCCAGTGCGGAGGCGCTGTCATCCAGGATCAGGATCTCAGGATTTCTGACCAAGGCTCTTGCGATCGTCAGACGCTGTCTCTGTCCACCGGAGAAGTTTTTACCGTTCTGTGCCACAGTTGCATCTAACTTTCCGGGCTTACCGTCTACCACCTCCGATGCCTGTGCCAGTTCCAGTGCTTTCCACATCTCCTCTTCGGTAGCGTCCGGCTTACCCCACTGAAGGTTGCTGCGGATCGTTCCTTTGAACAGGACTGCCTTCTGCGGTACGACGCCGATACGTCCGCGCAATTCCTCATCACTCATGGTCCGGATATCTCTGCCTTCCAACAGGATCTCACCTTCTGTCGCCGGATAGAAACCGGGGATCAGATTCACCAGGGAGGTCTTACCGGAACCGGTACCTCCGATGATGCCTACGGTATCACCACGGTTTACGGTGAAGTTCATATCCTGCAAAGTAGGTGCTCCGGCTCCCTGATAAGTCAGGGATACATGTTTGAAATCTAAGAAAGGTGCGCTCTGATCTACCTTATCCGCCAGCTTCTGATCCCGTGCTCCCACATATGCAGCATCTGCGCCGATATCGAAAACGGAAGCTACACGGTCTGCACATGCCAGTGCCTTGGTCATGGTCACGATCAGGTTTGCCAGCTTCACCAGCTCTACCAGGATCTGGTTCATATAGTTGATGATCGCTACCACCTCACCCTGGCTTAAGTTGCCGATATTGACCTGTACGGCACCGGTATAGATCAGAGCAATGATGGCTCCGTTTACAATGATATATGTCACAGGATTCATGCAGGCACTGATCTTGCCCACGAAGATCTGCATGGCCGACAATGCTTCGTTATTCTCCCGGAAGCGGTCCGCTTCCTTTGCTTCCTGATGGAACGCACGGATGACACGGACACCGGTCAGGTTCTCTCTGGTAATGCCCAGCACCTGATCCAGCTTGGACTGCACCTTTTTGTACATGGGGATCGTGGATAAAATAATACCGAATACCACAACGGACAATAAAGGAATTGCCACCACGAAGATCAGTGCACATTTCACATCAATGGTAAATGCCATGATCATGGCACCGAATACGATGATCGGGGAACGTAAGAACAGACGTAAGGTCATATTGATACCGGACTGCACCTGGTTCACATCACTGGTCATACGGGTGATCATGGTGGAAGTTCCGGCCTTATCAATATCCGTAAAACTCAGATTCTCAATATGATTGAACAATGCCTGACGCAGCTTGGTAGAAAATCCCACTGCCGCCTTGGCTGCGAAAAACTGTGCAGTAATGGACGAAGCCAGTCCCACTACACCAAGGAGTAACAGGAGCAGTCCCATTTTCCCGATATAACCCATGTTCCGGTTGGAAATACCATAGTCAATAATATTTGCCATCACCAGAGGAACCAACAGTTCAAAAAATGCTTCCAGCAGCTTGAACAACGGTGCCAGTATGGACTCCTTCTTATAATCTTTCAGATACGTCATTAATCGCTTCATAAAGTCCTCATTTCTATGCTTTTTCTATGTTTTACTATTTCCCGTTTTCCTTGAATTTAACACTTCTGCTGTTCCGTAGCAGACCGCCAGCGAATACCCCGCTTCCAAAATCTGTTCCCGGAAGCAGATCTGCTTTTCCTTCCATTTGCGCTCGTCAGAAAAGTCTTCTCCCACGACGCTGCCGATCCCCTGACCGGTATATTTGCCGTAGGCTTCTTTTCTGCTCCACAATCGGTAGAACAGCTCGGTCCGATTCTCCACGTCTGTCTCCTGCAATAGTTTCCACTCTTCCTTTGCAAAAAAGCGCTCTGCCGTCCGCTCTTTGAAGGGGACCCATTTTTGGATATCCACTCCCACTTCTCCGTCACTGACCCCACAGACCACATAGTCTCCGGAATGAGACAGATTAAATTTCTTCGGAAAATTTACAATCTGCGGTTTGCCCTGTTCTCCATATTCATAAGAAAAAGAGAAGGGGGGCGCCTGCTCTCTTCGCATCCGTGCCTGCAGCACAGCAAGCAGTTCATCCTCTTCCAGGAACAGGATATCGGTATTCTCAACGCCTTCTGTCAGATCCATTGCCATCTTTTGCAACAGCATTCCGGCGCCGAGACTGGCTGCTTTCGCTCCGGTACCCTTTAACCGTTCTGTCTTTTTCCGTCGCACAGGATCCACGCACTCTGCTGCTTCCCGTAAGAAGCTCCGTCCTGTCTCTTCCTGTGCCGGATGCAGATGCAATACATAAATTCCTACAGCCATGTCCTTCTCCCGTCAGATTGCCATATCTATTCAGCACAAAGGCTGTCGCATGAAAATTCCTGCGACAGCCTTATGATTATTCTTCCGGTTTTGCGGTGATCGCCAGATGCAGTTCGTCTAACTGCTTCTGCTCTACCGTACCCGGTGCTCCCATCATAATATCCATTGCGTTCTTGTTCATCGGGAAAGGAATGATCTCACGGATGCTTTCCTCACCACAGATCAGCATGATCATACGGTCTACGCCGGGAGCGATTCCTGCATGAGGAGGTGCTCCGTAGCAGAATGCATTGTACATGGCAGGAAACTTAGCCTTCACATCGGCTTCACCTAAGCCTACCAACTCAAATGCCTTGATCATGATCTCCGGATCATGGTTTCTCACCGCACCGGAGGACAGCTCTACACCGTTGCAGACCAGATCGTACTGGTATGCCAGGATCTCTAAGGGATCCTGATTGTTCAGCGCGTCCATACCACCCTGGGGCATGGAGAACGGGTTATGACAGAATTCCAGTTCTCCGGACTCCTCGCCGATCTCATACATCGGGAAATCCACGATCCAGCAGAACTCGTAGCAATCCTTTTTCATATGTTTCTCACTGGCGGCACCTAACAGCTTTCTGTATACACCTGCTGTCTTCTGTGCTTCCAGCTTCTTGCCTGCGGCAAGACCCACAAAGTCACCATTCTTAAGGCCTAATGCCTTGATGACTTCTTCCTTACGGTCCTGTAAGAACTTGGAGATACCGCCTACGAACTCTCCGTTCTCATCTACACGGAACCAGAAGCCCTTGCGTGCAGTCTGTACCTCTACCTCTGCACAGATCGCATCGATCTGCTTACGGGTAGCGGTGAAATCATCTACTACGATAGCCTTTACAGTCTGACCTTCAAAAGCAGCAAAGCCGCAGCCCTGCATTACTTCCGTAGCATCGGTCAGCACCAGATCGATACGCAGATCCGGCTTATCGGAGCCGTACTTATCCATAGCCTCCAGATAAGGGATGCGTACGAAAGGAGCCTTGGAAGCTTCTTTATAAATGCCATACTTTTCAAATACGGGAGGCAGTACCTGCTCTACGATGGAGAATACATCTTCCTGGGAAGCGAATGCCATCTCCATATCTAACTGATAGAACTCTCCGGGAGAACGGTCTGCTCTCGCATCCTCGTCACGGAAGCAGGGAGCGATCTGGAAATAACGGTCAAAACCGGATGCCATCAGGATCTGTTTGAACTGTTGGGGTGCCTGGGGCAGTGCATAGAACTTGCCGGGATGATTTCTGGCGGGAACCAGATAATCTCTCGCACCTTCCGGAGAAGAACAGGTCAGGATAGGAGTCGTGATCTCCATGAAGTTCAACGCATACATTCTCTGACGCAATTCTGCCACGATCTGGCTTCTCATCACGATATTTTTCTTCATGTTCGGATTTCTCAGATCCAGGTAACGGTATTTCAGACGGGCATTCTCGTCTGCATCCTTGGACTGATTGATCTCAAAGGGAAGTGCATTGTAAATACATTTTCCCAGGATCTCGATCTTATCGGGCACTACTTCGATCTCACCGGTGGGCAGATTTGCATTTTTGCTGGAACGCTCTCTTACCACACCTTCCACGGAGATGGTGGACTCCTTGTTGATGCCATCCATGACATTCATCATTTCCTCGGTCTCTACTACCAGCTGGGTGGTTCCGTAGAAATCACGCAGAATGACAAAGCCGAGATTTTTGCTGACTTTTCTCATGTTCTCGAACCAGCCGACCAGTGTAACTCTCTCACCGACGTTGCCGATCCGAAGTTCATTACAGTTATGTGTTCTGGACTGAATCATTGCTTTTGCTCCTTCGTCTGTTGCTTTTATCTCTTTAATTCTTCTTTATAGAATTCCACGAATTCTTCGTAGCCTTCCTTATTCAGCTGTTCCTTCTGGAACTTCTTGTTCTTGTTCATGCGGGCTACCAGTACCTGGGTACCGTCCTTACGGGCTTCCTGCGCCTGTGCGATCACTTCACACAGCCTTTCGCCGCTGACACCCTTCTCGATCAGGTATGCTACCTGCTTCGGTCTCGTGGGCACCTGGAAGCCTCTCTCCATAAGCAGCATGATGATACGCTCGAAGCCAATGGAGAATCCGCAGGCGGGCACATCATTGCCGGTAAACTTGCCGACCATCTTGTCGTAACGTCCGCCGCCACCGCAGCTGCCGCCGAATTCCGGCATAGCGATCTCGAAAATGGTTCCGGTATAATAAGACATACCTCTTACCAGTGTGGCATCGAACACGATCTCGAAATCGGAAGCCTTCGTCGCTCTGACACTGTCCATGATCTCTCTGAGGCTCTGGGCGATCTCGGGCTCTAAGAATCCTTCCAGCGTATCTGCCAGATAAGCCACACCGTCCTCGGCACTTTCCAGTCCCTTGAACAGTTCCAGATACGTGTCTACACATGCCTTGTCAAAACCGTTCTCCAAAAGCTCAGCTTCCACGCCCTCCAGACCGATCTTGTCCATTTTATCCAGAGTAATAAATACGCTGTCATAGGACTCTTCGGGGAATCCGCTGTAAGCAGCCATTGCCTTCAGAATACGGCGTTCATTGATACGGATCTGGAAATTTTTAAATCCAAGCCTGCCCAGTGTGGTGGTGGTCGCCAGGATCAGTTCGATCTCTGCTAAGTTAGACGGCTCACCGAGGATATCAATATCACACTGCATGAACTGACGATATCTTCCTCTCTGGGGTCTGTCCGCTCTCCATACATTGCCCATCTGCAATGCCTTAAAAGGAGAGGGCAGGGATGCCGCGTTATTGGAATAATAACGTACCAGAGGCACCGTCAGGTCATAACGCAGACCACTGTCCACTACCTCTTCCTCTGTGGTTGCGGCTGCCACGTTCAGTTTCTCGCCGCGCTTTAAGATCTTGAAGATCAGTTTCTCATTGTCGCCGCCCTGCTTACTGCTTAAGTTTGCAATATTTTCCACGCAGGGAGTCTCAATGGAAGTAAAACCGAATTTGCCGTAGGTATCCTTGATCACGCTGATCACATAATCACGGATCTGCATCTCCTCCGGCAGGATATCTTTCATGCCCGTTGTGGGCTTCTTGCTAAGTGCCATGGTCTTCTACCCTTCCGCTCTTATGATTAATTGCTCAATATCTTATATATGATACTTTTTTTCCGTTTCGCTGTCAACCCTCACAGTTCCTGCTTTTGTTAGAAACAGGTCCCCCGGATCATCATAGAAATCCCCACTTTCATGACACCCGCCAGTAGCATGACCCAGATGGGGTTCAGCTTCGTCTTCCGAAGCAACACCACACAGATAACGAAGATCAAGACCATACTCCACTCAGTTCCCGTCAGGGCGATGCTCTCCCCACTTCCCCAGAATGCATTTTTGAGGATCAGTATCCCTGCCGATGCGATCATTGCCACCACGGCAGGTCGCAGAGATTTCAGCACCCCTTGCAGCAGATCCAGGTTACGATACTTCAGGTATAGTCTTGCCAGGATCGTCACAATAATGCAGGACGGCAGAATACATCCGGCCGTCGCCACCACGGCTCCGGGGATCCCGGCGATCTTCATTCCCACGAAGGTAGCGGAATTCACCGCAATGGGTCCCGGTGTCATCTGTGATATTGTGATCAGGTCTGTGAATTCCGATATGGTCAGCCATCCATGAATCGTTACCACCTGCCCCTGGATCAGCGGCATTGCGGCATAACCGCCGCCGAAGCTGAACATTCCTATTTGCAGAAAGCTTAAAAATAATTGCAGATAGATCATTTTCCGGCCCTCCTTTTAGCAAGGAGCGTCCGTGCCACGCCCAGCAGTCCGCAGACGATCACAATGTAGATCACATTGATCTCCAGAATACATGCTGCCAGAAAAGCTCCTAACAGGATAACCAGTGACATGGGATCTTTTTCTTTTACGATAGGTGCACCCATATCATAGGTCACGGAGGCAATTACGGCTCCCACTCCCGACTGCATTCCGGACAACATCTGCGCCACGAAGAAGTTACTGCGGAATGCATTGTAGCAGATGGAGATCACGGAAATGATGGCAAAAGGAGGCAAGATCGTTCCGAGGATCGCCACCAGTGTCCCCGGGATCCCGGCCAGCTTGTACCCCACCACGATGGCTCCGTTGACTGCGATCGCGCCGGGCGAGGACTGGGCAATGGCCACCAGATCCAGCATTTCGTCTTCTCCGATCCAGTGGTACTCATCCACGAATTTTTTCTTCATCAGCGTAACGATGACATAACCCCCACCAAAGGTGAATGCACTTAAATATAATGTGGACAGGAATATTTTCCATAATCTCTGTCTGTACTTTTGGGTATCTTTTTCCGGCATATCTTATCTCCCGTGTATGTTAACATGTAAAAGCCCTCCGGAGCTCTCCGGAAGGCCTTTATATCATTTATTTACTCTGCATGATGCTCTACATGTTCAAACGTAAACACATTCAAAAACTGTTTTGCTCTCTCTGTCTTCGGATGTTCGAAAAATTCTTCCGGAGCAGCCTCCTCCACGATCTTTCCCTGATCAATGAAGATCACTTTGTCCGCTACTGCTTTGGCAAACTGCATCTCATGGGTGACGATGAGCATGGTCTTACCCTGCTTTGCCAGATCCAGCATAACATCCAGCACCTCTCGTACCATCTCCGGATCCAGTGCTGCCGTTACTTCATCGAATAAGAGGATCTCCGGATGCATGCAGAGTGCTCTTACAATGGCAACTCTCTGCTTCTGTCCACCGGACAGCTGTCTGGGATAGCTCTTCGCCTTATCAGCCAGACCTACGCGCGCTAACAGCTCCATAGCTTCTTTTCGCACTTCTGCCTTATCACGCTTCTGTACTTTCACAGGCGCCAGCGTAATATTGTCGATCACCGTCAGATGCGGGAACAGTTCATAGCTCTGGAATACCATGCCGATCTTCTGCCGCAGGGTGGTAATGTTTTTGCTTCCCTTGCGGATATCCATTCCCTGCAGTTTTATCGTGCCACCCTGAATGGGCTCCAGTGCATTAATGCATCGAAGCAGGGTACTCTTACCGCAGCCGCTGGGACCTACCACTACCAGTACGTCTCCTTTTTTCACTTCCAGATTAATTCCATCGAGAATCTTCTGGCCTTCGTATTCTTTTGTCAGGTTCTCTATTTTCAACAATGTCTCTGCCATGTCTTCACTCCATTCTCATTCCAGCCCTGATCCAGCCTTAATTCCATTTCTTTTCCAGAACCCTCGCCAGTACACTGAAGGGCCAGCAGGCAAAGAAATACAGAACGAATACTACAAGGAATACGCCAAAAGCAGCATTGGGACTGCTCATACGATTTGCCTCAATGATCTGCTGCGCCACTTTTAACATCTCCACCACACCGATCATCAGCACCAGACTGGTGGTCTTGATCATACGGGTGATCAGGTTGATGGACAACGGGATCAGCCGCCGCACGGTCTGGGGAATGATGACGTACAGATATGTCTGTATCTTATTAAGTCCCAGCGCCTCACTGCTTTCATACTGATGCTTCGGGATGCTGATCAGCGCTCCGCGCACCAGATCTCCCATCTCTGCGGTTCCCCACAGGACGAATACGATCACGGATGCCACCTCACCGGACAAATTCCATCCCAATGCTCTGGTGGAACCGAAATATACGATGAACAATAATACCAGCTGCGGCATGATACGGATGAATTCCAGATAGACACGGAAAATCGCTTTCACCACTTTATTTTTTACCGTCATCAGTGCCCCTACCAGAATCCCCAGGGGCATACTGATCAGAATGGACACAATACTGATCTTCATGGCTACCCACAATCCCTGTAAGAGGCGGAGCATGTTTGTACCTTTGAATAAAACATCAATCCCCAAATCCGGCATAACGCATCCTCCTCTCCACCAGTGATCCTATGATCGATACAGGCAACAGGATCAGCAGATAAAATACTACCAGGAGGAACAGGCTCTCCGTAGTCTTATAATAGAGACCGATCAGGTCTTTGGCGGTGAACATCAGATCCATCAGACTGATGGCGCTGAACACACTGGTCTCTTTTAACAGGAAAATAATATTGGCCACAAATGCGGGAATACTGGTGGACATTGCCTGCGGCAGGATCACATATCCCAACACCTGTCTGGAATTCATTCCCAGGCTGATGGCACTTTCACTCTGAATGGGTTCTACGGATTCCAGGCCGCTGCGGAAGCTTTCTGCCATATAGCTGCCGCCTAAAAATGCCAGACCGACTACACCGCACAGCTCTGCCGACATCCGGATCCCGATCTTCGGGAAGCCGTAATAGATAAAAAACAGCTGCACCAGAAGCGGTGTGTTACGGCTCAGTTCCACGTAAACTGCCACGATCCACCGCAGCACCGGCACTTTATAGTATTGAACCGCTGCACAGATAAGCCCCACCAGAATCGCAAACAGGATGCCAACGATACCTATTTTCACGGTCAGAAGTGCTGCCTTTTCGTACATGGGCAGATATTTTCCAATAAATTCCCAGTTCATGTATCTATGTCCTTTCCGGTAAAGTTCAAAATAATCTTTTAGATTATATCAAATGTATTTCTCAGATGCAAGAAAAGACTGCGGCGGCAGCTTACGTGCCCCGCAGTCCCCTCTATATCATCTTATTCCCATCGTACCTTACTGTGCGTTTACTTTGCCGCCCTCTACTACCAGGCTGTCCTCATAGTCCAGGCCATAGGTGTCTGCCAGAGTTGCTTCGTAATCTGCATGGAAGAAGTTCTCCTCACCCAAAGCTGCGATCTCATCATTGATCCAGTCAAGCAGTGTGGTGTTGCCCTTGGAAACAGCGGGAGCAATGGTGTCTGCACTGCCCAGAGAAGGGATACCTACGGTATATCCTTCGTTCTGCAGAGCGAATGCGATAACTTCGGTATTATCATTTGCCCATGCTACGGAAGTGCCGTTCTCAAAAGCTTCTTTTGCGGTTGCATAGGAATCAAACTTCTGTAAAGGAATGTCCGGATAGTTTGCGATCAAATATGTCTCAGCGGTGGTACCGGAGATTACAATGATGGAATCATCTGCATTCCAGTTATCTAAGGAAGTGATCACATTATCATCCTTGGATACCACACCAAGTGACACATTCATATAAGGAGAAGCGAAATCCACTTCCTCTGCTCTCTCGGGAGTTACGGTAAAGTTCGCAAGGATCACATCTACCTTACCGGTCTGTAAATACTCAATACGATTGGCTGCCTCGGTAGATACGAAGTTCACATCTACCCCCAGGTCTTCGCCGAGTCTTCTTGCATAATACACATCATAGCCCTGATATTCACCGTTCTCATCCACATAGCCGAACGGATTCTTATCGGAGAATACACCTATGTTGATCGTACCGCTCTCTTTGATCTCATCCAGTGTGCGGTATACTGCCTTGCCGTCTGCTGCCGCTGCGCTTCCTGCGTCTGCGGTTTTGTTGTCACTGCTGCCGCATGCGGTCAGTCCCAGTGCCAGTGCTCCTGTCAGTGCCAGTGCTAATACATTTCTCCATGCTTTTCTTTTCATAATCTTTTCCTCCTCTTTGCTGTCTTGCTTAAGTGTCGCATCAACTTATGTGAGGATTATATTCCCTATTTCATACTATGTCAATAGGAAAACAGTAAATTATTTTTATTTTTTTCACTGTGCAAAAATGGAGCACCGGGACTTGGGGAGATTTCGTGCTCACCAAAGACCTGGTACTCCATAATTTCAATACGAATGTGGCTAATCAATAACATTTCTCATACCAATAATGGGACTGTAATCCACTGCACTAATGATGACACCCTTCCGTGAATTAGCGGAATGAATGATCTGTCCGTCACCGATATACAATCCTACATGGGTACAGCTTTTCCCTCCATTGGAGCTATAACATACAATATCTCCGGGCTGAAGTTCTTCAGAGCTGATACTGCGTCCGGCACCGGAATACTGTCCTCCCGGTGTACGGCTGATAGAATAGCCGAACTCCGCATAGATAAAGCACGTGAATCCGGAACAATCCGTACCCCCTGACAGACTGGAACCTCCGTGTACATACCGGTTGCCCAGATACTGCATGGCATAATCAATGATTCCTTGTCTGAGCTCCTCATTTGAGGTATAGGTTGTAGTGGGAAGTGTGATGTTCGTGATCACCTCCGGGGCATCCTGCTCGGCAGTCTGTTCTCTTGCCTGCAATGCCTTCTGTGCGGCAATTTCCGCCTGTTCCTCTTCTATTGTCTTCGCATAGATAAATTCTTCCGAGATCGTCACATATTCCGCAGAGACATAGCCTTCCTTGCTGTCGGTGTACTGTACCTTCAGCCAGTCTCCGTCATTCTCCAGAATTTTTACCTTTTCTCCATTGTCAATGTAACCAATTCTTTTTGCATCTGTGGCAGGATCCTGTCTCACATTCAGACGGTCTGCGGTAACAACAGCATATCTGGTCACATAATTGTCTACAACCTCAGCTGCTGCATCTCCGTAAATGAAAAACTCTGCCTTGATGTAGCCCTCCACATTACCGGAGATGATCCGGAACCAGTCCTGATTCTCTCCTGCCACATCCAGGATCTGTGCCACCGCTCCGTCATAGATTTTGCCCACTACGGTACTGTCCGTGTTCGGTTCTGTCCGGACATTGACGTAATTCGTCACATTGGCGATCGCTAATGATGCATACTCATCTGCGTTCGTATCCTCTACGGAAGCTTCATCTACCGGAACATCCTCCGGATCTGACATTCCTTCCACTGCTCTGGGATCCTCAGTCTCGCCACCCTGTACCGCCAGCAGATCCTCTATGGTAATCTGTCCGGTAGCCGGGATCGGCTCGACACCGATCTGATGTATTTCTGCCGCATGTACTTTCCATACTGAGGCATCACTCTGTATTTTTAGTTCTCCGTTTCCTGCTGCCACCACCATACTGACTCCGGTGAGTGCGACCGCAAGTGCCATGAACACTCTTTTTTTCATTATAATCCCTGTTACTTCCTGCAACTTCGGTTTTCTGATGACGTTCGGAATTATAACATATACGACAACACCAGTCCACAAATTTTCCTAAATATCTTAAAAATGATTCTGCTGCAAAAGAAAACATAATAAATAGCAAAATACATTTTTCATATCTCTTATTTTTGAAGTCCAGGATCAAAAAACACTTACCCCCAGTCCAACGGCACCCGGACCGGTATGCGTTGCAATGCTTGCAGACAGAGGGTTATAATACACATCCGCTTTCGGAAATGCTTCGGAAATCATTTCCATCCATTCATTTTTACCTTCCGAGCTTAAGCCTGCTCCTGCTGTTCCAATATGTAACTGTTCCTCAGGTACATCGGAAAATCGGTTCCGGATATCAGCTTTGATGGCCTCCAGCATTCTCTGCTCGCATTTCTTCATATTGCCGCGGACTTTTGCAAAGGAATCCAATTTCTCCCCCTGAATTGTCAGCACAGGTTTTATGCTTAATACACTGCCAACCATTGCTGCAGCCGGTGTAATTCTCCCACCCTTTTTCAAATATTCCAGGGTATTTACTGACACATATATACTGGACCGGAGAGCCTCTGCTTCCAAAAATAACTTGATTTCCTCTGCACTCTTTTCTTCCATTGCCATCGCTTTTGCTGTCAGCACCGACTGCCTTAGCGTAACTGAAATCCTATGATTATCTGCAACGACAACTCTTCCCTCATATTCCTCTGCCATTGCCATTGCAGCGTGGCAGGAGTTACTAAGTCCACTGGACATCGGAATATAAACAACCTGATCATATTCATTCAGGAGCTCATCCCATGTATCCAGCAGATCCCCTAAAGCCGGCTGTGAGGTAGTTACTCTCTTCCCGGATGTAAGGGCATCCAGAAACTCTTCTTCTGTAAGATTTGTTCCCTCATAATATGTCTCATCCTCTATAATTACCGGCATGGGCATCACAAATATGCCCAGTTTTTCCGCTTCCTCTGCATAAATACCGCTATTTGTATCTGTTAATATTGCAGTTTTCATGTTCTTCTTCCTATCTCCCTCATACAAGAGTAATCAAAAATAGTGATAAGGCAAATGAGAACAGGCATACCACTATTCCGCCTATTAATTCCTTTGCCGTATGTCGCTTAAGATAAATGGAAGACCAAATAATCAACGCAGCGACCAATAAACAAGGGATGAAAACTTTCCACCCAAAAAAGTAGATCATCAGCACCAGCGGTCCTGTAAAGCTGCATGCATGCCCACTTGCCCGATAATGAAATGCTTTATTACATATTGTTAAAATAAGAACAGAAAAGAAATATGTTGAGCAAATGAGCAGCAGTGCGCTTTCTACATCTGAAAGAAGAGCCCATAAAAACGCAACACTATAACCAATAAGATTGGTAACAAACGCCAGCTTTCTCTGCCCTTCTCTTCCCTGCTTCCTGAATCCCGGCACGATTCCATTCAGGATGTATGCCAGGATCGGAACAAAGCCAAGAAGCACTATGGACACAACTATTTCCAAAGTATTTCTGAATATACCCTCTTTGTTAATGGCTAAAATAATAATAAGTACAGAAACCATAACCGGTGGAACAGATAATGCTCTTATTATCTTCGCAATGCGTTCCTTGCTCTCCATGCACTATACCTCCTGCACAACTGGATTGATGTTACAAATTGTAACATCAATCCGTGCCTTTTTCAATCAGAAAGCTTCTCTTATCACTTATTTTTATAATTTTCATATGACTTAGGGCTTACTTTGGTCTCTGACCATAATTTATCAGCACAAGGTTTCCAGTTTCTTGCATACTCCTCACACTTTGTGCATAAATGCTCTGCTGTTTCCGGAGATTGTAAATCCGTGGATTTGGCACCTGTTTCCCTTACAATTCTTTGCAGGATCTCCGGATTCTCAAGCATTGGACAGGGTCTCAAATGGTTCTCATTAAATGGCTGATTGTCACGGTATGCCATAAATAAAGGTTGTTTTAATATTTCAAGTAAGCTGTGTGTTCTTATATTTGCCCCTGAATAGTGGATAAATACACAGGGCTCTGCATCTCCGTTTGCATTGATGTGAAAATAATTTCTTCCACCGGCAATACATCCGCCTACAAACTCTCCATCATTTTGGAAATCCATCGTAAACAAGCCTTCACCATTTTCCAGCCGGCGGATTTCCCTGATTCTATCCTTAATATAGATTCTCTGTTCGGGTGTAG
>OIZP01000734.1_pt1 | contig 19304 bp, 13 predicted proteins | sample 1588531 | NCBI WGS metagenome assembly OIZP01 (sample SAMN03283283) | human gut metagenome | biome: human-associated habitat; material: feces | host: Homo sapiens | place: Peru | collected 2012
TGTTTCAGAGTTCGACATGAGTGGAGTATCGAGCAATGTAGATAATTATTGTTTACAGCAAAAAGAAGGACATAACATTCGCGCAACCTACCTTTCTCCTCTCATCTGTGATCACATAGAGGGCGAAGGCAATAAATACCAAAACAAAATTATTCAAGCCTTAGGCTATGACAAGCCCTTAAAGCGCGACCTAAAAGTGCTTCGCAATGCCCTAAAAATGCTCATTGCTGATTTGTTCAAAAAAAGAGGTTAAAAGGTAGAGGCTTCAAAATTGGCAGAATGACAGAACAGAATGAAGTAGTCTAAACTTTTCTGACGAAAATTAGATTTAGGAGTGGGGCTAAAAATTCTGATTTTGAATTCAATATCAAAAACTTAATCCTTGCGCACAAATCTACACTTTTTGCTTTTTATACATAGAATTCCGCATAAATATTACTAAAAAATACGAAAACTGCATTTTATCTATTCGTTATATTGGTCGATATATCGAAAAAGTGTAATTTTGCAGCAAATTTATAGGATAAAGGCAATGATAACCAACTCCTTGCCACACAACAACGAAAATATCAACCAAAATGAAAGTGAAAAAAATATTCCTTACCATGCTCTTGCTATGGAGCGTGATGGGTAGTGCGTTTGCGCAACTCCCCTCTGTGAAATTAAAGGACATCAATGGCAAAGTCATTGACACAGCCACACTGAGCAACGATGGAAAGCCTTTTATTATTAGCTTTTTTGCCTCGTGGTGCAAGCCTTGTAACCGCGAACTCAAGGCTATCAATGAGGTGTATGCCGACTGGCAAGACGAAACAGGTGTGCGCCTTGTTGCCATCAGCATCGATGAAGCTCAGAATGCACAAAAGGTAAAGCCTATGGTTGACGCTGCAGGTTGGGAATATCAAGTATTGCTCGACCCTAATAGCGACTTCCGTCGTGCAATGGGTGTGAACATGATTCCCCACGTGTTTATTGTGGACGGCAATGGCAAAATCGTAGAAAGCCGCAGCGGTTACACCGAAGGTGGAGAACAACACCTCATTGAAAAAGTTAAAGAACTGATTAAATAATATGCGTTGCCATGTGTTACTATTACATTAGCACATTCCCCGCACATTAACGACATTACATGAAACGTTTCGCCGCCACTACGGCATTGGCATTACTTGGTGCCGCCCTTTCACTGCACGCGCAGAGTGAGGGCGGCATTGATGGTGCAAAAAAGTTTACCTTGCACGGCAGCATTCAGAGTGATGTACTCACCGCCGTGAGTCAGGACAATAAAATTGGTACAGGTGAATATGACGATAAGTTTATGACTAACACCTATGCCGAACTTAATTTGCTTAATAAATACTTTCAGGCTGGTGCCCGACTTGAATATCTTGACCACCCCCTTCCTGGTTTTGAAAATGACTTTAAGGGCTGGGGTGTGCCCAACTTCTACGTAAAAGGCAACTATAAGTGGGCTGAGCTCACCTTGGGTGACTTCTACGACCAATTTGGTTCGGGCCTCATCTTCCGCACCTACGAAGAACGTTCACTCGGCATTGACAACTCACTGCGCGGTGCACGCTTGGCACTGAAACCCTTGAAGGGTGTAAACATTAAATTGCTCGGCGGACAACAGCGCTACTATTGGCACCACCGCAACTTGGACAACTGCTCGCCCTGGACTTGGGGGGGTGACTTAGAGTTGAACGTGGACCAATGGGTAAAGAAAATGGACGAGAATAACACCCGATTGACTTTGGGCTTCTCGGGCGTAAGCAACCATAAGGGAAATACTGAAAGTACCATTATCAAGAATGGCTACTCTGAGTCAGACCCCACCATTATGCAAGGATATAGCCTCAACTTGCCCAAAGACGTGGCTGCATTCGATGTTCGCGCCAACTTGCAAAAGGGTAACTACAACTTCTTGGCTGAATATGCTTGGAAGAGCCAAGACCCCTCAAGCAGTAATGATTACATTTACAAGCGTGGCAAAACGCTGATGCTTTCGGGTTCATATTCAAAACGTGGCATGAGCGTGCTGTTACAAGCTAAGCGCAGCGAAGACATGGCATTTCGCTCGCGTGCTACAGCAAACAAAGAGACAAGTGCTTGCTACATTAACCACTTGCCTGCCTTCTCTATGCAGCACACCTATGCTTTGGCATCGCTCTACCCTTATGCCACACAGATGACTCCGGGCGAATGGGCTTTCCAAGGCGAATTGGCATACAACTTTAAGCGTCGCACGGCTTTGGGTGGCAAGTATGGTACAAACGTAAAGGTGAACTTCTCGCACATTCGTGGCTTGGGTTACGACAAGTCTGCAACCACCGAAACCACCTCTACTGTGTTCGACCCTAAGGCTGAAACTGAAACGATAAATTACCCCTTCTTCAAGATGAACGATGGTGTATATTATCAGGATGTGAATGTGCAGATTGACAAGAAGGTAAGCAAACAGTTGAAACTCAACTTTATGTATGCTTATCAACGCTACAACCAAAAGGTGGTAGAAGGCGAAGGCCCCATCATCAACAGTCATATTTTGGTGGCTGAAGGTAAATACCAGTTCTCTCCTAAAATCACTTTGCGTGGTGAGGCACAATACCTCCACACAAAGCAAGACCAAAAAGATTGGTGGTTTGGATTGTTAGAACTTTCGGTTTTGCCCAACTTTATGTTTACCATTAGCGACCAATTTAACGCACATGTACCCATGCATACTGCCGATGGACAAATTGACCCGAGTGCAGGCACGAACAAGGTACACTACATTACAGGTAGCGTAACCTTTACGCAGGGTTCACACCGTTTGCAAGTAGGCTATGGCAAAACACGCGCGGGCTATAACTGCTCGGGAGGTGTTTGTAGATATGTGCCAGCCTCTAAGGGTTTGCAGGCTTCATACACGTTCAACTTCTAAAATACATTCTGCATCGCATGAAACTCTATAAAAAACTTTTTGCTCTTGCTTTTGCAGCATTAGCGCTTACTGCTTGCGACGAGATGGAACCTAACGAACGCTTTACAGGTCCTATCCGCGCAGAATTTAAGAAAAATGTGCTTATTGAGGACTTTACAGGTCAACAATGCATGAACTGTCCACTTGCTGCCGAAGAAATCCATAAGCTACAAAAGGCATACGGTGCCGACCATGTTATTGCCGTGTCAGTGCATGGTGGTTCGAACGCTTTGTCTGAAACAAAAAGTCCACAAGGCTTGGCAAACGCACAGGGCAATGACTACGTATCGCATTGGGGCGTAACATCCTTCCCAAAAGGTTGGGTTGACCGCTCTGGTTCTATCGATGATAAAGAAAAATGGGCAGCTTCGGTTATCAGCCGTAGTGCAATCGAGCCGAAGGTGGATATCAATGTGGTTTCGCATGGCTACACAGCAGATGCAAATGGTGTAGAAACCATTAAACTCACCGTAAACGTCACGGGTAAGCATCATGCCACAGGTAAGTTGCAAGTGTGGCTCACCGAGAGCGGTGTGATAAAGTATCAGTTAATGGGTGACGGTACAAGAAACCTTAACTACGAACACAACCATGTGTTCCGTGCTTCTATCAGCGCTCCCTATGGCGACGAACTTGCTGTGAGTGAAGGCGAAAGCATTAGCAAAGACTACGAATATCAGCTCCCCGACTTTAGCACACTTAAGAATAAAACGCCTTGGGTACCTGCAAATCTTTCTATCGTTGCTTTCTACTATAACGACAGCGAAGGCGTAATGCAGGTAGTAGACCACCCCTTACTGACGGGTGTAGGCGCTATGCGTAAGTAACACAAAATGCTGAAATCAATAAAAACAAAAAACAATACACTTATGAAGAAGATTTTTACTCTTTTCGCTCTCTTGGTTTGCTTTGCCGCGCAACTCTCGGCACAAATCAAAGTCACAATTAACAACAAAGAGGTTGACCTAAGCAAGACTGAGACATTCACATTCAATCTTTACTACGACGATGAAATATTTTATACCATCGTAGGTTATCCGATGTTAGACCCTACATTCACCAATACCTCTGACGAAGCAATAGAGCTTGGCGTAGATGTAAAAACGAGTTCAACAAATAAAGCATTTTTTGGTGTGTGCGGAATGAATATTGGCAATTGCATGCCATTGACAAATTATAACTACAAGGATCACCTTGTTAAACTTGCACCTGGAGAAAGTATTTCCTTAGCACTCCATTTTGATACTGAACAAGGTGATTACCGTACCGCCAATGCAAACATCTTTGTGGAAGCTGATGGTGAAAAAATAGCGAATTTCGTTATGAAGTATGTTTACAACGAAACCACTGAAGGTGTTAACGATGTAAAGGCAAATGCTGCAAGCGTAAAGGTTGTAGGCAACGAACTCGTTTATAGCTTTGCTGCTGCGGGTGCAAACAGCGTAAGCCTCTATGCTTTGGATGGCAAGATGGTAAAACACATTGCCGCTGCAGGTCAGAATGGTAGTGTAAGCTTGGCTGGCTTGCAACCTGGTGTATATGTTTGCAAGGCAAACGGCAATAGCTCTAAGGTTGTTGTAAAGTAATTACCCAAAACGCAATAAAACTAAACAATAAAATATGAAGAAGTTTTTACTCACTGCTATTTCTGCTGCTTTTGTGGCTTGCGTAGCTGTAGCTCAGCCCCTCGCAAATCCCTTTGCAGCAAAAATTCCTGCCAATGCCTTACGCATGGGTCAGCAAAAGATCAACCGAAATGTTGGCATTACACCCGTAGAACACGGCATGCACACTTTGGCTCACGAAAACACTACGCGTAACCCTAAAGAAATTAGTTTCCAGATTACAGGTAACGAGATTTCAAAATTCGGTTATGTTCCCACAGGCATTGATCCCAATTTGCTTACAAAAAATGGCATTACAGGTTGGGGATATTGCATGGCTATTCCTGCTGAGATGGTAGACCGCTATGTTGGCAACACGATTAGCAAAATAAACTTCTATGCTTATCCTGGCACTTATAGCGACTCAAAGATCTTTATTGGTCAGTTGGCTGATGCTCAGGGTAACATCAATAACCTTTGGGAAAAAGAAGTAGTGATAAAGGGTGGCAACACACGTTTGAACTCGTATACTTGCGACTACAAAATTCCTAACGACTTGAAGGGCGAAATTATTATTGGTTGGTATAGCGCTGCTGCAAACTGCCTCTCAAGCGATACGCTCTCTTCAAAGTATGGCATCATGGCTTATGCTTATGCCGATCCTACAGGTAATGGTCTTGGTGCATACATGCTCGGTACTGAAGGCAATGGCAAAGGCTTCCTCCTTAACTACCTCCAGTTCGACGGATTGGTCGTTTCAGCTCCTATTTGGGTGGAAACTACTGGTGATGCAGGTTTGAAGTATAACGATGCTGCACTCTACTACATCGATGATGTACGTGGCTTTGTGGGTAAAACTGACGAAAACACCTTGCAGGTGGCTAATATGGGTCTCGACTCAATGCGCAACTTTACTTATACCGTTAACACTGCTGAAGGTAAGCAGAAGCACACTTATAACTTTAAGAAGCCCGTTCCTTTCTTTGGTACAGTGAATTTACCTGCTTCTATGAACCTCCCCTCTAAAACAGGTCGCTCAGAAGCAACCCTTACTATCGACGAGGTAAATGGTGTGGCAGATGAGTACACAGAGAAGGAAGAGAACGAGGGTAAGTTTAACTTTATTACACTTGAAAATGCTTACCACCGTACACCTGTGGTTGAAGAGCTTACCAGCGTTAGCTGTGGCAACTGCCCTATTGGTCTTGCTGGTATGAAGCAACTTGTTGACACTATTGGTGAGAATAACTTGGTAGCGGTTAGCATTCACGGTGATTACGAAAAGAGCATCAAAGAAGACCCCCTTAAGGCAAGCACTTACCAGGAGTTCTTTACAAAGTATGCAAAGTCACTCCCTTCATCTTACGTAAACCGCGAAATTCAGGCTTATCCTTATGGCGAGGTTATTGACGTTTGTCGTTTCATTCAGTCACAACCTTGTGAGGCTACCATGAGTGTGGATGGTAAGAATAGTTTGAAAGGTACTGAAATCAATGCAAAGATTAAGTTCTCTATTGATGTTCCTGCTGATACTTATGGTGTAACTTATGTAGTTACTGAAGATGGTGTGAAGACTGATCAGCTTAACTATTTGGCTCAGCTTTATATGACTCAGCCCGAGAAGGTAGACTCTGCTTACAAGAATAATCCTTACATCTATCCCTATTGCACGGTTGATAGCAAGGTTGAAAACAATAAGTATGTGTTCTCAAACCTCGAAATGGACTATGTAGCTCGCTACGTAATACACGCTGGTGCAACTGAGGATAACATTTTGCCTGCTGCTAAGGCTGGCGAGGAAGTTAAGAACTCAACTACTATTAAATCTGCCCTTATTGGTGCAACCAACAAGGCTAACCTCCGTGTAGCAGCTTTGCTCGTTGACAAACTTACAGGTAAGATTATTACAGCTTGCCAAACCAAGATTGGTACATCTAACACTTCTGACAACAATGCCTATACAGGTATTAACGATGCCACTGTTTCTGCTGACAACAACTTTGCACAAATCGACATCGTGAATGGTGCATTTATTGTAAAGGCTCAAGGTGCAGTAGCTCAAGTTTACGATGCACAAGGTCGTGTTGTAACAAGCGCTCAAGTAAATGGCGAAACTGCATTGCCCACATTGGGTCACGGCGTATACGTTATCCGCGTAACTAAGGGTAGCAATATGACTTCACAGAAGGCTATCTTCTAAAAAACATAATCGCTCACTTTCAGTGCATATTTGTGTTGAAATAATGCGCTAACATCATGCGCGACAAGGTTTTTTAATAAACTTTGTCGCGCATTTTTGTTGTTTTCAGTACTTTTATTTTGTATTGCGGACCTTTTGCAGTAACTTTGCTTCGCAAATATAAAAAGATATATAACAAATGGCACAAGAAGACGTTTTTAAGAAAATCGTATCACATTGCAAAGAATACGGTTTCGTATTCCCTTCAAGCGATATTTACGACGGTCTCGGCGCTGTATATGACTATGGTCAGAACGGTGTAGAACTGAAAAACAATATTAAGCAGTATTGGTGGCAAAGCATGGTATTGCTCCACGAGAACATCGTGGGCATTGACTCTGCCATTTTTATGCACCCCACCATTTGGAAGGCTTCAGGCCACGTTGACGCCTTCAACGATCCTCTCATTGACAACCGTGACTCAAAGAAGCGTTACCGCGCTGACGTGTTGATTGAGGACCAAATTGCTAAATACGAAGAAAAAATCGACAAGGAAGTTGCTAAAGCTCGCAAGCGTTTTGGCGATGCATTTGACGAAGCACAGTTCCGTGCTACCAATGCACGTGTGATTGAGCACCAGCAAAAGCGTGATGCCTTGCACCAACGCTACTCTGACGCCATGAACAAAATGGACCTTGCCGAACTCAAGCAAATCATCCTCGACGAAGGCATTGTATGCCCCATCTCAGGTACACGCAACTGGACAGACGTACGTCAGTTCAACCTTATGTTTAAAACAGAGGTTGGTTCTACTGCCGAGGGTGCAAGCACCATTTACCTCCGTCCTGAAACTGCACAAGGTATCTTTGTGAACTACCTCAACGTGCAAAAGACAGGTCGCATGAAGATTCCTTTCGGTATTGCCCAAATTGGTAAAGCCTTCCGCAACGAAATCGTAGCACGCCAATTTATCTTCCGTATGCGCGAATTCGAACAAATGGAAATGCAGTTCTTCGTAAAGCCTGGCACTGAAATGGATTGGTTCAAGCAATGGAAGAAAACACGTCTTGCTTGGCACGAAGCCCTTGGTTTTGGCGATGAATGCTATCGTTACCACGACCACGAAAAGCTTGCACACTATGCGAACGCTGCTACCGATATCGAATTTAAGATGCCCTTCGGATTTAAGGAAGTTGAAGGTATTCACTCACGTACCGACTTCGACCTTTCACAACATGCCAAGTTCTCTGGTCGTAAGATTGAGTACTTCGACCCCGAAGAAAACCGCAGCTACACGCCGTACGTTATCGAAACATCTATCGGCGTTGACCGTATGTTCCTCAGCGTAATGTGCCACTCTTATCAGGAAGAAAAACTCGAAAACGGCGAAACTCGCGTAGTACTTAAGTTGCCCGCACCTTTGGCTCCTGTGAAGTTGGCTATCATGCCTTTGGTTAAAAAAGATGGTCTGCCCGAAAAGGCTCACGAGATTTTGAACGACCTCAAGTTCCACTTCAACTGCAAGTACGAGGAGAAGGACTCTATCGGTAAGCGCTACCGCCGTATGGACGCAATTGGTACTCCCTATTGCATCACCATCGACCACGACACACTCAACGATAACTGCGTTACCCTTCGCGACCGTGACACTATGGAACAAACCCGTGTGCCCATCGCTGATCTTCGCGCAATGCTCGAGGATAAGGTTAGCCTCACTTCGTTGCTCAAAAAAATTCAGTAAAGTTTTCCACAATAAATCCTTTATAAGGTAAAAACGGAAAAGCATACCAAAGCAAATAGGGTGTATGCGCCTTGAAATACGATTACGAAAAGGCATATACGCCCTATTTGTGTACTTAGAACGCAAAAAATGACAAATATTAAGCTACATATCAAGCAGTTGTGCATGCTCTTCGCTGTAGTTTTTACAGCATTGTCAGTGGTTTCGTGCACAGACAATGTGAACGAAGACAACGATAGCAATTCTGAATTCACTGTCAACTGGAAGGAGCGTAATGCGGCTTTCTTTGATAGCGTAATGACTGTGGCATGCACAGAAGTGGCACAAGCCCAAGCGCAATATGGCGACCAATGGGAAGACCACTGCGATTGGCGTGTATTCCGCAGCTATTCTAAGCGCCCAGGTCTTGGTGGCAACAGTCACGACTCTATTTGTGTACGCATCATTGAACGAAGCACACAGGCTGATGGCATTTCACCCCTTTACCTTGACTCTGTAAAGGTAAATTACATGGGACACCTCATCCCCACACAGAGTTACGCAAAAGGCCGTGTATTCGATCATAGCGGCTTTTACGAAAACGAAAGCCACGTGTTTAGCGACAGCTATTCTGTGCCCTCACGCTTTTCAGTAGCCAATACTGTCGAGGGCTATACCACAGCCCTTCTCCACATGACCGAAGGCGACCGTTGGATGGTATACATTCCACAAGAATTGGGTTATACCTACCTCACACAAGGTGTATTACCCGCCTACTCCACTCTCTGCTTCGACATGCAGCTTAAAGCTGTTGCCCGACGTGGCACATCGTTCTAAAATCTCACTATGTAATTTTTTCTTTATTACATAAAGTCCTATACATGTGATATTTTAAAAATCTCACTGTTTGTTTAAGGCTCAAACGTATTATCTTTAGGGCTTAAGCCACCAATAATTAAGCGAAATACACGACTTGACATAAAAAATCGTGCATTTCGCTTTGTTTATTGCACATCTGTGTGTAACTTTGCCCTTGCTTTTGCGCCTGTGGCGAAATTGGTAGACGCGCCAGACTTAGGATCTGGTGTTTCACGACGTGTAGGTTCGAGTCCTATCAGGCGCACGTTCAAAAATGCTAAGTTATTGATTTTCAGTAGCTTAGCATTTTCCTTTTATTAAAATTGCTACTGTTTTTGCACACATTTTACCCTAATCTTTTAAAATCATGAAGCAATTCATTGCGTTATTGTAAGTTTTCCTGACTTCGTCAATGCGCCACCCAAAGCCATCCATTAGTTTGACGTAACTCATTGATTTTCAATACGCACTATATAATGGCGCTGAAAAGTGATGAATTCAGGAGTAAGTCTTGCCATAATAATTTGAATTTAAGTGATAAAAATAAAGTTTTTGTTCGGGTCGCCTTTCCCTTGGCTTCCCATTAGAGTTTCGATACATCTCCGTCTTGCCTCCAATGATTCTCCGTTCGTTCTTCGATCAATCTTCGATCGATCTTCGATTCCCGAACGGAGAACGAACGAAGGATGAACGAAGGATGAACGAAGATCGATCGAGAACCGATCGAGAACCGAACGAGAACCGAACGGAAAATATACCGTCGGAATTGTTGGTTGGACTGCTATACAGTTTCATTGTTAATGACTCAAGCTTCAGATTTAGTCAAGACGGGATGAATCCGAAACTTTAATTCTTTATCATAACTTTTTGTTTTTTGCCCACTTTTGCAATGTTTCATCTCGAGCTAACAGATTTCTAATTTGCCAAGTTTACAAATAGACCATTTTTTTGTACCTTTGTGAAAAATCTTATTGTTATGTGGACTATCATTATATTATCTTTGGGTTTAGTCTTTTCGTTGTATAACTTAAAGAAGTCATTACAAGAAAAGAAATACCCTAAAAAGAAACAGCAAAGAAGAAACACGCCAAGACAAAACAACCGCGTGTTTTATGACGCTGTGCCAGATGAAGAAATGACAGAAGAACAAATGATTGCAGAGGATTATTACTATTACCAAGACAAAGAATAAGGCTTATTTGCAAAATACATTTACCTTTGTAGGCTAAATACCTAATGCGGAAATTTATATTCACATGGAAAGAAGATTGAAAAGGTATTTCCACGCAAAAAAATAAAAGCATTATCCACAATCCACCCTAAAGATAAAACACTATACACACAATGAATAAAAGAGCCTATCCCACACATAAAATCACTCTTTTTGCTCTGATACTGAGTATGTTCTTATCCCTAAACCTTACGGTTGGAGCAAAAGAAGTTGGTCCTAAAAAAGCTGCTTCTATCGCGAAGAAATACGTTAAACTATTGCAAAGCAATGAAGTAAAAAATCGGACTGTCAGCAATCATGTGCAGAAAAATATGCCTTATTACATCTATAACGATGCACAAGGACATGGCTTTGTGATTGTGGCAGGCGATGACCAAATGGGCGAGGTGCTCGCCTATAGCACTGAAGGGACACTCGACACGCTACATGCCAATCCTGGTGTAAAACTGCTTTTAGCTGCTTACCAACAAACTTATGAGGTATTGAAAGAAGGAAAAGTCAGCATTTGTCAAAATAATTCTCGCACAGGACTTTTTGCCCAAAGCGTTTCGCCCTTGTTAAAAAGCAAGTGGGGACAATCACACCCATTCAATGCGATGACGGGCTACCCCTATACCGGATGCGTGGCTACAGCTCTTGCGCAGTTAATGTACTACCATCAATGGCCAACCCAAGGACGTGGTGAAAATGAATATACCGTAACCTATTACCAAGAAACAAAGAAGGCAGATTTCAGTCAGTCGCACTATGATTGGGCTAATATGTTGCCGAGCTATCAATATCCCGTATACGCCACCCCCGAACAAGAAAACGCTGTAGCCTTGCTGATGAATGACGTGGGCATAGCCTCGTTTATGCAATACACGCCCAGTGCAAGTAGCACAAAAGGGTTTGTGGCTTATCAGGCCTTGCAAAAACATTTTGACTATGCAGCCGCATACGTCACCAAAGCAAATGAAGGACCAAGCCGTTTTGCCGAAATAATAAGACACGAGTTGCTCAATGGATGTCCCGTATACTTAGAAGGTCGTCCCGCAGGTTCTGCAGCAGGACATGCTTGGGTAACCGATGGCTTTGATGAAAACGGACTCTTCCACATGAATTTTGGTTGGGATGGTCAAGGCGATGCCTACTACTCGTTAACCAACCTCAGTCTGTCGCAAACGGGCAGCGAGTTTCAAGGCAAACCTTTGGCATTTAACCGTGCCCTTACAGCCATACTTGCCCACCCCAATAATGGTAAATATCCCGACATCGAACGCGGATTGTTAGAAACATCGCCACAACTGATGTGCAACGAAGGCGGTTCGTTCACAATAAAAGATATTACCCACAAAACTTTTAGCACAACACAACCACTTGCGCTCGAGCTAAACTCTTTTGTGAACAGAGGCAATCCCTTTAAAGGCGATATAGGTGTGGCTGTATACGACTCCAATGGTCAACTTATGCGCGTGGCATACTCAGACGATCATACCACAGGTGGACTCACCGAACGCCTATATGGCACTGACCACAATGGCTTTATGGGCACAGACTACCTTATCAATCAGCCTCAACCTTTACACATCCGTTTAGACAGTTTGTCGGCAGGCTATTACCATCTTGTCCCCATCTGCACTGCACGCAACGAAGATGGCACTTGGGATGACTTTTTACCCATAAAGAAATCTCCCCTCATCGAAGTGGAATTAAGCGATTCCACAGCACGCATCTCTGAAATATGCAGTGATAGTGCACATTTTCAACTCATGGCACAGCCCAAATTGGCAAGCAATGCCGAACAAGGCAAGAATGTACAAGTATTGTTCACCATAAAAAACCTCAATGGTGTACCTCGCGACTGTTACCTACGCCTGCAACTGCTTAACGACAGCAATGCCGTGGTGCTCGATGCCCGTGCCAATCAGCCTACAGAGGTTGAAGGTTTTGGCGAAGCAGACATACCCATTGAACTCTCTGTGCCTGCACACCTCGCCCCCAATCGCTATCAAATAAGACTCGCCCTCTCTGCCGACGAAGTCGACACGCTTTTCTACCCCATCAACCCTATCCACGACAAAGATACTGCCTATATCGAAGTGGTGGAAGCACCCGAAAAACCGCTCATAGCAAAGGCTGAGGTATTTTTTGCCGACGACTCAAACGATAGAATAGAATCGAACACAGTGGACGCATCAGTCCTATCGATTTTTAAAATCGGTGTATCGCTACGCACATCCGATGATATGAGCTACGAAGGACAAGTGCGCATGCTCTGCGAAGACGTGCTCACAGGCGAACAAAGTCCTGTGCGCGGCATCGATGACTACGTGAGCATTTCCTCAACCTTCGAGGTTCCCCTTTTCAGCTATTGGCTGCGCAAAAGCAATCTGCCTTGGGCAGACGGTCACATTTATCGCCTTAAGGTTATGGGACAAGTAGATGGGGCTGATGTGGAGTTGGCAAATCCACAAGAATGGCCCTACTACCTAAAGCGCGAGGGAGACATACTCACACTTTATCAAGACCTACTCACAAAGACCGAGGATGCAGTTACATCCACTGTTAATATGCAGCACCAAGGCAATAGGGTGGTTGTTACAGGTAAGGCTATACGCAGTCTCAAATTATGGAATATGGGTGGAAAATTGCTCAAGCAAGTGAATGCGAATACCCCTAACCATGTCGACCTCTCGTTGCACAATATGGAGTCGGGGGTATATCTGTTGCAAGTAATCACAGATGCCCAATGCCATACCTACAAGATTGTGTATGTCCCCTAAACACCCACTTTTAGGCTAATTGCATAAACTGTGGCAATTTGCATATTTTCATCCTCCGAGATGACCATTGTATGCCTTCGGAATGATATCGGAATGCCTTCGGAATTTGTAGGACCCATTTTTATTCAAATTTTCATTTAAATATTCTAAAACTATTCAGACGCATTCTAATATTTATTCATTAGATAAGATATCCAAAATGCGTTTTAATGAACGTGTGTTGCGCTATAAACAAAAAAATCGTTACTTTTGCACAATAGTAAAACATTGTTCACACAAAACAAGCATATATCATGAGCACTCTTGAAAAGATTTTTGCAGAAAAACTGCTTAACGTAAAAGCCATCAAGTTGCAACCCGAACAGCCCTTTACATGGGCAAGCGGATGGAAGTCGCCCTTCTATTGCGACAACCGCAAAACACTTGCCTTCCCCGCATTGCGCAGCTTTGTAAAGTTAGAACTGAGCCGCATTGTAGCCGAGAAATATCCCGAAGCTGACGCGATTGCCGGTGTTGCCACTGGTGCCATTGCACAAGGTGCTTTAGTAGCCGACGCATTGGGTTTGCCTTTTGCATACGTACGCTCTAAGGCCAAAGATCACGGCATGGCCAACCTCATCGAGGGTGACTTGAAAGAGGGCATGAAGGTAGTGGTTATTGAAGACCTTATCTCAACAGGCGGTAGCAGTTTGAAGGCTGTGGAAGCGCTTCGTCAACATGGTTGCGAGGTTATCGGCATGGTAGCAAGCTACACTTATGGTTTCCCCGTAGCTGAAGAGGCATTCAACAATGCTAAGGTAGAACTTACTACACTCACAAACTACGAATCGGTGGTAGAAGTAGCATTGCAAACAGGCTACATCAAGGCCGAACACGTAGACATGCTCCACGAATGGCGCAAAAATCCCAGCGAATGGGGCAAATAATTGCGTTTTGAGCAAGTTAAAATTCTAAAGAAAGCGGACCGAAAGTCTTATGTCCCTTATAGCGAACATTATGCTATAAATGCGTTTAAGACCTTCGGTCCGCATTCTGTATTATCAATTAAAAACCAAATATTTGCAAGGTTGAGAAAACATTTGCAAATAAAAAATATTATTCGTACATTTGCAGCGGAGTAGTGTGCACCCTTTGCAAGCTACTCTAAAAAGTATTGAAAAACAATCACAACAAATATCCAAATTCTACAAATCAACAACTAACTATTATGAGAAGATTTACACTTTTCTTCTTTGCATTGTTCGCTTGCTTAATCGCGAGTGCACAGAGTGCGTTGCCTGATTTTAGCACCGAGGATGCTCCTGAGTATTATCCCGTTAAATTTAAATCGGGTAACTACTTGAGCGACAAAGGCGCAGGCAACAAGATGCAAACTGTAGCTCAAAAAGGTGATGCCACTATGTTCCAATTTATTGGCACACAGAGCAGTTTCATTATGAAGAGTAAAAGCGGCAACTACGTAGGCTTTGCCAACGAACGCTTCATTACTACAACCAAAGAGAATGCCGTTAAAATGTCTATTGTCAATGGTTCAGCAGAAAAATACTACGAACTGCAACGCGTAGGTCAAACAAAACGTATGAACCAATTTGGTGGTACTGGCGTTGGCGTTCAGTTGGGCGAATGGAATGCTGGAGACAACAACAACCAACTCTTCTTTGAAGGAGCAATTGATTGGGAAGCCGATTATAACAAGTTGGTAGGTCAAATCAAAGATGCTCAAAGCTACCAGTTCTTCTATCGCGATGCTACTGCTGCCCTCGAAGCTATTCCCAGCACGAAACCGACGACAAAGGACGAATACAAAGCTGCTATCGAAAAGCTGCAGGCCGCCATCACTGCTTTGAATACTGGCGAAGTAAAGGGTACTGACATTGCAGGCAAACACGTTTACCTTGGCAACAAGCTCCACACTTCTTTCTTCGCTTATGCAAATGGCGACAAGATGGGTTCAAAAACCGCTAGCTATAGTAACGATTGCATTTGGGTTTTCGAAAAGGCTGACAACGGCGAATACTACATTAAGAATGTGGGCACAGGTCTCTATGTAGGTGCGGTTCCTGAAAAGAACGACGAATGCTTTAAATTAGTTGAAAAGGCTGAAGCTGCAACATATGTGGTTGCTGCCGCTGCTACTAACGGCTATTGCAACATTTATAGCTCAACAGGCACTGCCAACCTTGAAACCTTGCACATGGTGAATTGGAACGGTGTGGTACGTTGGGCAAAGGCTGCCGATGCCTCACAATTTATGTTGATCGATGCTTCTGCATTTGAAGCTGCTTACGAAAAGTACTATACTATCCGCAATGGTAAGGGTGGCTATGTGAGCATAGACGACGCCTATGCAGATGGTGGTAACATGAAGTTGAATAACGCCTCACAACCCAGTAATTTGAAGGGTTTGTGGCACGTTTACAAAACAGCAAATAACACTTATCGCTTTATCAATGCAGCCAATGGTCAGGTAATGGCTGTTAAGGGTAGTGAAGGTTCTGCACGCACTTCTTTGCAGAGTGTTACACTGACTGATTACGATGCAACCTACACCACTTACTTCGATGGTACATTCAAAATTGGTAGCGAAGAACCTAGCTACATCAAGCTTGCTGGTTCAAAGAACAACTACTTGAACAACCGCGATGGTTTCCTCGCCCTTTGGAACGATGCAGGTGCCGCTAACGGTGACCAGGGTTCTAAATTCTTCATCACTGAAATCACTCCTAGCCCTGAATACCTTTATAGCGAATATAGCGCTGTTGAACCTGGCAAGCGTCCTGCTGACATCAGCAAGTATGCACTTTGGTACAACGTGCCCGTAGCTAAGACAGGTGTTTCAGACACTTGGATGGAATATGCACTCCCCTTGGGTAATGGTCAACTCGGTACAACCATCCGTGGTGGCATCTTCAAGGATGAACTTCAATTCAACGAAAAGACACTCTGGCAGGGTAGCACAGGCAATGGTGGTAGCGAAAACAACTCTCGTGGTTGGTACCAGAACTTTGGTTCTATCATGGTTACCGATATGAGCGGTGCTTTCTCACTCGACAGCGAAGAAAAACCTGTAAAAGAATATGTACGCTACCTCGACATTATCAATGGTGTAGGTGGTGTGAACTATAAGAGCAGCGACGAAGCTACTACTTATGCACGTCGTTACTTCACTTCAGCTACCGACAAGGTGCTTGTAGCTCACTACGAAGCTAAGGGTACTGACAAACTCAACCTCAAGGTAACCTTCAAGCCCGATACTCAGATTGGTGCAGGTAAGGTAACTTATGCTGATGGCGGTGCAAGCTTCAGCGGTAAGATGACGCTCGTTTCATACAACGCTGCTTACAAGGTGCTCGCTAACGAGGATGCTACAGTTACTACAGACAGCTTGGGTATCCACGTAGAAAATGCTGAGTGGGTGAACGTATTCCTCGCAGCTGCTACAGACTTTGACGCTACTAAGGCTGGTTGCAAGAGCGGTGAAGACGCTGCTAAGATTGCTGCCAACGTACAAGAACGCCTCACTGCAGCTACTGCTAAGGATTATGAAACATTGTACAAAGACCACGTAGCTACATTCAGCAGCTACATGAACCGTACAGAACTCAATATTGCTGACGTATGCACTGACAAGACTACTGAGGAACTCCTCAAGTACTACAATGCTAACGCAGAAAACAAGAAGACTGCAGACGCATACTATCTCGAGAGTCTCTACTTCCAGTATGGTCGTTACATGACGGTTGGTGCGAACCTCGATGGTTCTATCCACGCTCCTAGCAACTTGCAAGGTATTTGGAACGACCGTTCAAACACTGACTTCTGGCACTGCGATGTTCACGCTGACATCAACGTACAGATGAACTACTGGCCCGCTGACCCCACTAACCTCAGCGAAATGCACCTCCCCTTCCTCTACAACATCATCGACTTGGCTTCTGCCCCCAACTCTCCTTGGGTTGCTTTGGCACAGAAGATTAAGAGTGGTGCTAAGGGTTGGACTGTTGCTGTAGAAAACAACATCTTCGGTGGTACTTCTGGATGGTGCAATGGTTCTATGAAAACTCTCGGTGCATGGTATTGCGATCACTTGTATCGCTACTACAAGTACACACTCGATCGTGACTTCCTCAAGAAGGCTCTTCCCGTAATGTATCAGAATGCACTCTTCACTAAGAGCATTTCTACGAAAGACGCTAAGGGCTTGTATGAAATCAAGGGCGAATGGAGTCCTGAGCACGGACCTGGCGATGTTACTGCTTTTGCACAACAAACTGCATACCAAGGCTTGAAAGACTTGTTCGAAGGTTACGCTGAACTCGGCGACGAATCTCCTGTAACTGCCGAGCAAATGGCTGAACTCGAAGACCTTTACAAGAACTTTGACAAGGGTGTTTGGGTTGAACAATACAACCCTGGTGGTGTAAATTGGTCTAGCAACAAGCCTTGTATCTCTGAGTGGAAGAACAATGCACTCTCTGATCCTGATCACCGTCACCTCTCACACTTGATGTGCCTCTATCCCTTCAACCAAGTTAGTGCATTTGCCACTGACGCTGACAGTGTAAAACAATTTGAAGCTGCCTACAACGGTATGATCGCTCGTAAGGGTGATGTTACTGGTTGGTCAATGGGTTGGCAGACTAACACTTACGCTCGTTGCCTCGATGGCGATAAGGCTCACTACAACTTGCAGCGTGCCCTCCGTCACTCAACTTCTTACACCATCGCCATGGGTGGTCAAGGTGGTTGCTACTACAACCTCTTCGATGCACACTCACCCTTCCAGATTGATGGTAACTATGGTTGCACAAGTGGTGTAGCAGAAATGTTGCTCCAGAGCTACGACGACGTGATCACTATTCTTCCCGCATTGCCCTCTTCATGGACTAACGGTAGCGTAAAGGGCTTAAAGGCTCAAGGTAACTACAACGTAGACGAAACTTGGGTTGATGGTAAGGCTACTAAGGTGGTTATTACTAATAACATGGACGTTGATCGCGTGGTTGCTGTTCGCCTTGGTAACAAGGTTGAAAAGTATAACATCGCTGCTAAGGGAGAAATTAGCCTCGACCTTGCTGAAGGCCTCCCCACTTCTATCAACAATGCCTACGTTCCCGTAAAGGTGAGCAACACTATCTACGACCTCAGTGGTCGTCGCGTTGCAAACGCTGAAAAAGGTGTTTACATTGTAAATGGTAAGAAGGTGGTTCGTTAATCAATAAGTATCCACATACTTAATCTGTATATTGGCAGACACATTCGCGAGGAATGTGTCTGCTTTTTTTATCAACAAATTTTGTAACATAGAACCAGAATTGTTCTTGTCTGACTAAAAAACGGGAAGAATTACATGTAACACACATGCTTTGCAACCTTTTCTTTGCAAACAAATTGTTTATATCAACAAAAATGCCGAAATTAGCACCCGAAATAAAACTAATAACTGTTATTACATGAAACTACATTACTTTTTACTCCCCGCAGCACTTCTTTTTGCTGCCTGCGGAAACGAAGAACTTGAGGGTGTACAGAATAATCTGCCCATCACAAATTCTTCAAACATTCTTACAACAGCCACACCCATATTCCCTGAGGCTGATAACTCCGTACAACTCAGTGCAAACGAAGCCGAAGGCGTATTGCAGCTGCTCAAAAGTATCGACCCTAAGAAGGCTCTTAACTTGAACGATCAAGAGATTACAGACGCTGAATATAAGGAAATTAAAAGATACGTTACTAAGAACCTGAAGGCAGAGAACGACTACCAAACTTATAAGAACATCTTCAACTGGTTGATTAAGAACATTAAGTACCCCTGGGATCCTAATGATGTTCCTTACCTCAGACCATACGACATTTTTAAGCATAAGTGCTGTGTATGCCAAGGCTATGCCAATTTGCTTAAAACGATGTGTCATACGCAGGGCATTCCTTGTGCATGTGTTAATGGCGACTTAGTACCGCTGGGCGCACATGCTTGGAACTATG
>OIZP01000735.1_pt1 | contig 19297 bp, 18 predicted proteins | sample 1588531 | NCBI WGS metagenome assembly OIZP01 (sample SAMN03283283) | human gut metagenome | biome: human-associated habitat; material: feces | host: Homo sapiens | place: Peru | collected 2012
CCATTACTACATCCAGTAGCCAATTCCTATTATAAAACTTCAATGTGAAAACATTATTAATTCCAATAAATTTGTTGCGATTGCCTTTACAAATTCTTTAAATAATCCTCCACATTGTTTTCTTCATAATCTTTTCTTCTTTTTCTTTAACACAAAAAGAGTTTCTTGTTCATGCCACAGAAACTTTTTTGTACTCTATAATCGAAAAAAACCTATTATCAATAGCTTTAAAATACTATATTGGTCAGCATGTTTACATCTCAAGCTTTCACTGAATTTGCCAATCGATAATGTCAAATTCATTATACATACAATATTTTAACATGCCATCGTTTTTCTAAATTATATAGTCATTTTTTCTTTTAATTATCACTTTAATTTAAAAGCACTATACGCTTTTATAACCACACAACTTTGCAATCACTTGAATCAATATATTCCTGTCTAAAGGCTTGGATACATGCGCATTCATACCTGCTTTTTTAGCCTTTATTTTATCTTCCATAAACGCATTGGCTGTCATCGCCACAATTGGAATATCATGATCAAATGAGCGAATCACTTGAGTGGCTTGTAAACCATCCATTTCCGGCATCATAATATCCATTAAGATAATGTCAAAAGATTCGGGTGCGTTCTTATAGATATCCACCGCTTCTTTCCCATTTGTAACACAAGTAACTTTAGCACCTTCATTTTCGATAATGAACCTGGCAATTTCCATATTCAATTCATTATCTTCTACAAGTAAAACACTAAGTCCTTCAATCGATACAGAAGCTGATTCTTTCACCCTTTCATTTTTATGTTCTTCATCGATTTTAAATGGAATGCGTATCACAAATTGAGAACCCACACCTTCTTGACTTGTAAATTCAATGGTTCCACCCATCTTTTCAACAAGGCTTTTTGCGATTGGCATACCCAAACCAGTACCCGTATATTTAGAACGACTTCCCATATGTTCTTGGGCAAAAGGCTCAAAGATTTTATCCTGAAATTCTTTAGACATACCAATACCTGTATCACGACAAATAAATTCAATAATGACATGGGATGGTTCTTTCGATTCAAGTTCCCTATAACTTACATAGATAAATCCATTATCCTTATTGTATTTAATGGCATTGGAAAGAACATTCATTAATACACGCTTTACATGGATTGGACTGCCCATCAAATATGGATGGGTAATACTCTTTTCTTCTTCGACAATTTGAATATTACGCTCTTTTGCGAGTTCTTCTACTATTCCAATCGTTTCATCACTCAACTTATCTATATTAAATCCAACTTCTTCAAGGACGATTTCACCCGACTCAAGCTTACTCATGTCTAATACTTCATTCACTAATTCAAGTAATGTATTTGAAGCATCTTTGATCTTTGCACGACAATCTGCCTGCTTTTTAATATCATTCCTATAATAATCACCAACTTCAACCATACCAATGATTCCATTGATGGGAGTACGAATATCGTGAGACATTCTTTGAAGAAATTCGGTTTTGGCAACATTAGCCGCCTCTGCCTTTTTAGCTGCCTTTAATAATTCTTCTTGATGCGCCTTCTCTTTTTCTTGATCTTTAGCCTGTCTTATACGATTATTGCGATGACCAATATATCTTAGTACAAGCACAAACAATATATATATAAGTAAAATCGCAACTAATTTTGTGAAAACACCTTCAAATACCACATGATCTGGAATATAGGCAAAGATATAATAATTACTTTGTTTCAACATAATGCCATAATAGCCTGCGCCTTTACTATTAAAACGATAAATATGTTGACTATCCTTATTCTTCTTTAATAATTGAACGACTTCATTGTTCTTTGTCGAAACATGAAGCAGTGATCGATCATTACTCGCAATGATGTTTCCCTTATCGCAAACAAGAATCGTTCCATCCGATTTTGTACTATATCCCTTTAATAGATTTTGAAGCGTTAAATTATAATTCTGCGCAAAATAAGCGGAAGTATAAAAATAAGTAGCCACAATGCCAGGTGCATCACTTCTTGCACATGTCGCAATATCTAAATGAGACCCATCATCCAATTCAACACGTTGAGAATAAGTTCTTTCTGGACAATTCATATAATTCAAAACAATATCTTTACGGATATATTGATGAACTTGCTTTAAAATGGAATCATTTGTGCTATAGGAACTTTCTATATTCCCATTTTCATCCAATACAAGACTTCCATCCATCCATAACGTACTCAGATTTTCTTTTAGAAAAGCTTGATCTATAGGGTTTCCTGCATCCACTTCACTTTGAATATTCGTTTGAAGCTGACGACAACTCTCAATCGTTCGTAACAAACTCTTCGATTCACTCGCCTCATTATAATGGGTATAAGTGGAGCATTGTACCTTTACATAATTTACGATTTTTACCAACTTGGCCTCTGTTTCATCTTTTTGTGTTTGAATAAAATAAAATGCGGAAGAGAAAATCATGCAAACGCCTAGTAGTGCTATCAGTATATGGTAGTAACAATTTTTAATACGCAAAATCATCCACCTCCAAATACTTTTCTGGATTCGATAGATATTTACCTATGATTTTTTTCGAAGTGCCATCCTGTCGCATCTCATTTAATGTTTGATCCAACTTCTCACAAAGATCACGCTTATCATTTTTTGAGAAAGCTACACCAACGCCTACTTTCATCAATAGCTCTTCTAAAATACGAAAATTCGCATCATAGTCCTTCATATATTGAATGATTGATTCTTCATGAGCGCCAATCGCATCCACATATCCTTTTTGTAGGAATGTAAAAATCAATTCTCTATGGTTTAAACTAATCAAATTACCTACATTATAATTGCCATTTAATAAAATATCTTCTGGCATTGTGGTCGATTGTACAGCTACATTTTTACCTTTTAAATCATCCAAAGTATAAATATCACTATCCTTATTGACCGCAATCACCTGACGACTTGATATATATGGACCAGCCCACTTGTAGTCATCTAATCTTCCTTCCATAGAAAAACATGCCATGATACAGTCGATTTTTCCGCTTTCTAAAAGTTCCTTATTCTTTTCCCAATCAATATAAACCACTTCAACTCGATATCCCAATCGCTTAAAAGCTTCACTTGCCAAATCCACATCAATACCGGTAGGATTTCCATCCTCATTCAAATAGTTGTATGGAGGATAATTATCACTACCTAAAGTAATAACAGGTAAATTGGATTCATCCGATTCTAAATCACTTGTCTTACATCCGCTTAGTAGACAAACAAGTAAAGATAGACTCAATAAACTTGTAATTATTCGTTTCCCTTTCAAATCATCTCCTCCTATCTATTTGACCAATCACACCAATATATTGATCTGTATCCAAACCAGACCATAACGTATGGAATTTTATATTTAACTCTTTAAATTGTAAAGTAAAATCTTTATTTTCCACAGACGTTTCATTTAGATGTTTTTTAACTTTTTCAATCACTTTTTCATTCACATCAAACGACTCAAATTCCAACGTACTCTTTTTATACTTTTTATTTTTCTCTCGATCTATAATGGTTAACTCACCAATTAATGGATTGTAATCAAATAAGACTTTAGATTGACTCAATTCAAAAAAGTCCATCTTTTCCTGTAAGAAATCAATGATACGTTGCGAATGATCATTATATGGCAATGTTTCCGATTTTAATATTTCACCAGACAATTTCTTTGCCTCATGATAATCTTTATAATCGTCCTTTTGCGTTTTAAAAGCCACATAAATATCTGTACCCATCTCTTTTAAACACTCTAGTAACAACGGATTGAAACATCCGCACTTACCATCCAAAATCATTTGAATGGCCGTTCTATAATCATAGGCCTTTTTATATACACGCGTACTTGTCAGTGCATCAAATACGTCGGCAACCGATACAACTTGGGCAGAAATAGGAATATCATTACCCACTAAACCATCCGGATAGCCTTTTCCATCAAAGCGTTCGTGGTGCCATCTACAAATTTCATAAGCCATTTGAACCAATGGATTATCATTCGGATATTCCATACTACGAATCATTTTTGCGCCAAGTAAAGTATGTGTCTTCATAATTTCATATTCTTCATCCGTCAGCTTTGCAGGCTTATTTAAAATATCCTTTGAGATACCCACCTTACCAATATCATGTAAAGACGATGCCGTCGCAATCAATGTAATATCAGACTCCGTTAATGGATACGCATCCGTTTTCTCAACTAACCTTCTTAAAAGCATCTGCGTGGCAATGCGAATATGAAGAATGTGCTCCTTACTCTCCTTATTATATGTACCAACGACATTACTCAAAATTCCAATCATGATCTTGTTGTTTTCTTCTTTTTCATACACCTGATTCACTACTACATTGGTCAATCGTTTTTGATTGGCATATAAAACAAGTGTATTCATAACTCTTCGTTTAATAATAAACGCATCAAAAGGACGTTGAATATATTCAACAACCCCTAAGTTATACGCCTTTTCAATAATTGAAGTCTCTTCTTCTGCAGAAAGCACGATTACCGGAAATTCATTGATCCACTGATACTTATTCATATATTCCAAAACTTCAAACCCATTCATTTTTGGCATATTGATATCGAGCAACATTAAGTCAATTGTCCAATCCTTTTGTAGAATGGAAATGGCCTCTAAACCATCATTGACCACGATATATTGATAGTTTTCGCCCAATATTTCCATCAATAATTCCTGATTGAATTTGGAGTCGTCCACAATCAAAATTTTCTGTCTTTCCTCTAAACTTTTCATAATCTTATTCCCACTTCATCCATTGTTTCTAACACACAATTCATACCCAATTTGAATATATTAACCCAAACTTACCTCACTTGTTTTCTGTAATATCCTTTTGGGGTACCCCCCCCCCGCCAGATTTTATGTTTTGCACAACACTTTTCAACACCTGCATGTCTACCGGTTTTGAAATATGTGCGTCCATACCTACTGACAAGGAATGTTGAATATCTTCACTAAAGGCATTGGCCGTCATCGCAATAATTGGAATATTTTGATCAAATGAACGAATCTTTACAGTTGCCTCATATCCATTCATGATTGGCATTTGAATATCCATTAAAATCATGTCATATTCGCCTGGTTTGGATTGTTTAAATGTTTCTACAACCTCTTTACCATTTTCACAAATGACACACTTTGCTCCTTCATATTTCAATAATTCCTCAAGAATTTCCGCATTCAATTCATTATCTTCTGCGCACAAGAATTTCATGCCAGAAATACTCTCCATACTATTTTCATTTTTTGTACTTACTACTTCATGATCTTTGACAATCTTTAAATCCAATAAGATTTCAAAACAACTTCCCTTACCTTTTTCGCTTTCCACCTCAATCGTTCCGCCCATCGCATCCAATAAATTCTTTGTGATGGCCATACCAAGACCCGTCCCCTGAATTTTATTTGTCACGCTATTTACTTCTCTTGTGAACGCATCAAAAATCTTATCCTTAAAACTTTCTTCCATCCCCATACCATTATCAACGACCAAAAAGCGATATTTGGCATATACCGAAGACTTTGAAGATAATTCTTCTAACCAAAGCTGAATGTGTCCACCTTTTTGTGTATACTTAACGGCATTCGATAATAGATTATTAAATATCTGCATCAAACGAACACGATCTGCATGTACCCACTCATGTGAAATGTTTTCCACGTGAATTTCAAACGATTGATATTTTTCATCCATTTGAGGACGAAAGATCGTATTGATTTGTTCCACAAATTCTAAGATTGAAAAATCTGTATAATTTAAAGTTGTCTTACCCGACTCAATCTTATTCATGTCTAGAACATCATTGATAATGCCTAGTAAATGTTTTGAAGATAATTCAATCTTCTTCGCATATTCCTTCACTTTTTCTTCATTTGCACAATCCTTTTGAAGAAGTGTTGTCATACCTACGATTGCGTTCATTGGCGTACGAATATCATGCGACATATTCGATAAGAAATCTGTCTTTGCCCGATTGGCATTTTCAGCCGCTTCTAAAGCTTGTGAAGTTGCATTTTGTGCTATCTTTAAATTCTTATTGATGTTCGCTAATTCCTTTAAATTTTTTTCTTGAATCTCTTTATTTTTTTCTTCATATTTCATTTTTTGATTTGTGAGCTTCATTTTTGAAATGCTTAAAGACAATCCCATAATTAAGAATAAAATCAAAGCATCCATAATAAGGGCAATGAACAATACCATGCGTTGATAGTTAACTAAACTATTGTCTACAACACCTTTTGAAACAATGCATATAAGCATTGAATCATTATTTTGAATGGGGCGATATCCTAAATAAAATGGTTTATCATTCCCTAACAACTCAACACCCTGTTTCTCATTTTGAATCGCTTTTTCAAGTTTTTCTGCCTGCTCATCACTGATCGCACCTTCCATTTTTAAATGTTTGATCAACGAATAATTTTGTACCAATTCCTTTTTTGACTGGTTTGTATAAATCACTGTTCCCTCTTTATTTACCATGAAAATAAAGGCTTTTCCATCATATCCATTTAAGTTAAGTACGGAATTCAGTTTTTTACTATCCATGACAGAACCTATGGCTGTATATGACTCACCATCAATATCATATTTTTCACATGGTACAGCCATTAAGAATCCACTTCCTGATTCTTGTCTATAACTTAATGGAATCAGTTTTGCGATATTCCTATTATTTTTTAGATTCATTAATAACGGATTGGAAATATCCAATCTACAACGAGTGCCATCCGCCGTTATAGCCGTTCCGTTCTCTTTTATAAATAAGATTTGACTGTCCAATTCATTTTGCCAACTATTTAGAAACTTTTGATTTTCTACAAGAGATATATTTGAATCGTGAATCAAATAATTCTCAATTAAATGAAGCTGACTATAATAAGCATCCAACTGAAGGTCATATGTCTGTTGAAGTTGTTCATCCACCGCGTCTAGACTCAATTTCCCATTGGTTTCAATATATGAATTCATCTTCGTAAAAAGAATTCGGGATGCAACAGCCGTTATAATCAACAGCGCAAAAAGAAGTGGTACAAATCTATTTTTACTCTTCATCTTATGCATAATTTTACTTTCCAATCTCTATATAATCTTCTGGTTTTGATGGTTGATCCTGTTTTGACATCACACTAACCCATGCACTTGCCAAAGAAGGATTGGATACATCCGTACTATCTGAAAGTAGAATCGAATACTTCTTATCAAAATCAATCGATACACCATCTACCAATATGTCTTTTAATTTATAATTTTCATCAAATACAAGCTTCATTCCAGATGCGATTGGCAAAGAGTATTTGTCTTTGACATCCAATTCTTTTACCAACGCATAAATTTCTTTACCACTCATTTTTTTAACATGGACATAGGTATTGGAATCGTGACAAAGCATTAAATCCAATTGACTTGCCGTACAATCCCCCTTATAGATAGGTGAAGTAAAATAATAATAGGGTACAAATGCCAATTTGGCATCATACGCTTTTCTTACCGTTGTCAAAATCGAAGATGGTGCATCACGACCATATTTATCATTTAAATAAATGGAATACTCCTTGTCAAAATGAACGATTGCCTTTTCTTGATCACTCTTCGTATTCATGAGTTCGCAAAAAATATCATACGCCCTATTTTCATCCATTTGTCCAGTTAATAATCCATGGACAACTTCTTTGGCAGCCGCAAACGATTTTTGAGCTGAATAACGAATATAAATATTATTATTTTTTAAAGGTTCCTCGAGTCCTTTGACATCATTCATCATAGATTCAACGTCTGGATTAAACGAAATTACACCCGTTCCATTCGCAATTAACTGTTGTCCTTTTTTTGAAATCATACAATCCAATACTTTTAATGCCGCATCTAATTTTGTCTTGTCGTTCTCTAAATCTTTATTCAATGCCACATTTAAAGAAGGATGCATATAGATATATCCATCATTTGAAGTTTGCGAAAAATAAGGTAAACGAACAAGTTCACTATCACTCATTTGACTAGAAAGCGTTTTATATATGTCTGGTGTACCATGGAATATAGCTGATTTTTTCTCAACAAACATATTTGTACCATCATCAATCGATAAGTTTACATCTTCGGCTGTAAAACAAGAATCCTTTAAAAACTGATGTGTCTTTGAAAAGATTCGATATCCCATAGTCTCATCAAAAGAGATCTTATCCTTGGCACTTTCGGCCTTACTTCTCCACTCTAATCCTTCAAGACTTGTAAATTCATCAATAGCTCCACCCTGAATAGCTTCTAGACAAGACCAGTCTTCCCCCATATCCATGGAATTGGGTTTAATGCCCAAAGCATTCAATTTTTGACAAGCCTCTGCATACTCTTCATAATTTGTCGGTAAAGCAATACCATATTGATCAAACAACGTTTTATTTGCGATCATTGTTTGTGGAATTCCACATATAGGAAGCCAATGAATGGATTGATCCTTATTATAGTAATACTGCAAAGCATACGAATAATATTTTGAAACAATATCATACGAACTTAAATCCAATAAATCCGGTTGTAGTTCTTTTGAATCTGTACCCGAAAAACGACGCACACTTATAATATCTGGTAGTTGCCCATGTTCTTGGTAATATTCATATAGATCTGTATTATTATTTCCCGAAATAAATTCAATATCCATATCAGGGTATTGCGAACGTATGTATGGTGCTAAATTTTTTACAAGTCGACTCTCCCATAAAAAGACTGTCAAATGATGATCATCCTTCTTTGTGTCTGCCTTTGCACAACCAGATAGAACCATTGAAAAAGCAAGCAGGCCCACTAGGCATTTTTTTAATCTATTCATAATGTTTTCCCCATTTTATAACATATAACCATATGGTTAGTTAGATTAAGTATACATCGAAGAAAAACTTGTTTTCAAGAACAAATGTGAACATTTCAAAAGCTTATTTTATAACCAAAAAAAGCCTGTCATAATATGCCAAGCTATTGTATTTATTGACCAATCTTATTCATTACCAAGACTTCATTTTCAAGCACTTCTTTATAAGAATCTAACTATTTCATTCTAGCACTTTCATACACTTTGATTTCTTCTCTTACATCATGCCCATCTTCTTTATTCAGTAAAGAAGTTGTAGCGCTTTTTGTATTTGTAAAGTAGTAGCCTTTATCATTACCCCACCACTTATTGTTTTCAACAGCCTTGTCTGCATGTGCATCAATTTTAGCTGCCGCATTCGGTGAGAATAAGTAATAGTTGTATTCACACAAACTATTTAATTTTTTTGTATTATTTAAAAAAATATGTTATATTACGTATGACGAAGGCGCGAGATGCGCAAACCGGAATCCTACCTGGACAAGAACCAGATGGAGGCCGGATTTTTTTATTTTTTTATAAAAGCCATAGTATCTATTTACTACGGCTTATCTCAATATATGTTTCCATTAGTTCTAACAATCTAATTTTCGGTAAATTGTATTTATTGGTTGATATTGTTCATTGCCAAGATTTCATTTTCAAGCACTTCTTTATAATAATCTAACTGTTTCGTTCTAGCACTTTCATATACTTTGATTTCTTCACTTACATCATCTCCATCTTCTTTATTTAATAAAGATGTTGTAGCGTTTTTCGTGTCTGTGAAATAGTAGCCTTTATCATTGCCCCACCACTTATTGTTTTCAACAGCCTTATCTGCATGTGCATCAATTTTAGCAGCCGCATTTGGTGAGAATAAGTAATAATTGTATTCACACAAACCATTTAATTGATATGCCACATCTAGGGCATCCTTTACTTTGTCTTTCTTTAAATCTTGAATGATTTCATCCATATATTCAATGTTATTTTGATATCCCACGTGTTTCATCACTACATCACTCGAGAATACAATTCCGACAAAGTTATCTTGTACATATTTAAATAAGTCTAATACTTTCTTATTGTAGGCTTTTCCTTTTTTTTGAATCGAAGTAACATCCGATTTAGAGTTTACCGCCTTTACATAACGATTATTAATATCTTGACCCTCTTTATTTAGTGCATCCACTTCTTTTTCAAAAACAGCTAAAGCCTTGTCCCAATCCTTTTTAGAAACACCAGCTTCTAAAGCTAAATCTTCATTAAAGCTTTCCTTTAAATCATCAATGGTAGCATGCATATTTAAAGACATAGCTGGAAGCTGATCGATGGCGATAGCCATACTTCCAAATACCGCAATATTAGCCTTCATCACCTTTTCACTATACGTATCCGTATTATCGGATTCTGTATGATAATGAAGTTGTGTCCAAGTATATTCACCATCATCCTTTGCTTCCCCAGAACAAGTATCTGTTGTATTTAAGAAATAAGGCACTCCCGCATTACGATAAGAAACACCATCTTCCATTGTCGTTGTATCATATGTCTTTGTAGAAATCCCATTCTTATATTCTTTTACAGCACCATCCAATGCACCGGAATCCACTAAGCTTTTTACTAAAGATGCATATTCAGGAACACAAGTCACCATGAATGTATCTGAACCATCATCATAGGCATCCAATTCAAAGTTAAATAAAGCCAAAGTTTTATTAGCCCACTCAGGATGTACATTGTTGATCAATTCATAAGCACCTCTTGTCCAGTCAAATTCAGTGCCTGTTGCACCCCACTCTTCAGCACCATGCGCAACAACCACAATATCATTTTCAGGAACATAGCCACTATCGATCATTGTCTTAGCCATCGACATAATGGTTCCAATAGCACTACAATCATCTTGAAAACCAGTAAAATACATATCATAATGTCCGGCAAAAATAATTTGTTGATCATGTGACTTACCAGGAACATACCCAACCACATCATAACTTGTACCATTGCCTTCTTCCATCACACTATCCACTTTTAAAGTAGCCATATCATAGCCATGTTTTAAAGCCTTTTTGATTTGTTTGTACTCACTCATTGTGATGATTGTCGTAGGCATAATATCTTCTGCACAAACATCCTGAATTTGATGATCATCATCACTAAATCTTCCATATCCATCCAAATCATATGTGACTAATGCTTTTGCACCATGCTCTTACGCCTCATAAATATATCCACCAATCCAAGACTCATTAAATTGATCCACTCCAACTAATGCAATCTTACCTTCAACATCCTTGCCTTCATAGTCTTTCGCAAAACCAGTACCACAATCTACGATTTGTGCTTTAATCCCATTTTCATCTGTACCATTCACCATATACGATACGGGCATCAAATCAATATCTGTTCCTTCAATCGTTAGTGAAGCATCATTATACTGCCACTTATCCACATTCACAGGTATTTTTTCTACATTCTTTAAACCAATAGCCTTCATTTCCTTAGCCAAATAATTTGCGGTTCTATGCTCTGCATCGGAACCACTCGTTCTAAATCCAAGTGAATTATCATGTAATGAAGTATCTGTAGACAATGTTTTTGTGAAGTCATACGCATAGTCCATATCAATTTCATTCACATAGGCATCAATCGAATCTTGATAAACTGCTTCCTCTTTTGTCGAACCACAACCCACTAGGCTCAACACCAATACTGCACTAAGGCTTGCTTGTAAAATCTTTTTCATATTCCTTTTCTCCTTTACCAAACACAAAAAAAGATAGGCGCACAATATACACCTATCTTCGTCCATCATCTATCTGCATACTTTTCGTAACAGAAATTCCAGCTTATTGACCATTTCATAAGGTATATTGTACTTTACAAAACTGAGCTTTTAACTCAATCAATAAGGGTAAACACCCTTCCGTATTCCCTAAATACGGTTCTTGCTTCTTCAACAAGTCTTCGGCATTTGACCCGGCCGTCCGTGTAGCCTTAGCCTATATCTAGGCGGTCAATTTCTGTACGATTTGTACGCAAAAAAATATACAGGAAAATGATATTTATTGTCAACTAAAATTTTTAAAAATATGTAACCCATCCACTTTTGTCTCTAGCTTTTTAAAATTATAGGCAAGAACGAAAGTGACAAGTATACATACAATTAGATAGATCCAATCATTTAAATATCGATCAAATATATTCATTGAAATTCTTTGTAGAATATAAATTTCAAATACATATTGACCTAAAAAATGGAATATATCATTCTTTATTTCTTTAAATGCACATACATCTACAATAAGGAAACAAAACACAATCGAAATTATTTCATATGCGAGTATAGAAAAAGAAAATAAATACAAAACCAAAGCTAAAGTAATCATAAATACAAAGAATACTGGCTTTTGAATGATAGAACAAACCCGATCTTTATATTTCGATAGAATCATACCTGCAGGAAAACAAAGAATGATATTGTACCACCAAGCTTGATCCTTTATTACATCCATCATAACTATATAAAGAATGGTAAATAGTACGCATGAAGTCATACTATGTTTCTTAAATTGCTTAAACGAAATATATACAATACTATACATTGTCAATATCGCAAACACATACCAATTACTATTTCCAATGGAACTTAAAGCCGTAAATGATAATACAATACGAACAAAGGAATACTCTTTTCCTAATAAGAATGATAAAAACAAGTAAATACATAATGCCATACAAAAGTGAATATAAAACTTCAATATTCTTTTTCTAGGCATACCGTCAATATACGCAACACCTCTTCTTTGAATTTGTTCCATAATGCCATATCCCGAATAAAACAAGAATGGTGCTACCATCAATTGTCCAATTGCCAACAAAAGATTATTCCATGGCATCGTTTCATATTGTCCAAAATGGGATAGAAACACAAACATCACAAAAATTCCATTGATGCAGGTTGTTTGTTCTTTACTTAATGCCCTATTAAAATTCATTTCATGCCCTCTACAAGAAAGTATTATAACACAAAAACAAAGTGGACATTTGAGCCCACTTAATCTTGTAACATATTTAAATACATATCTAATCTGTCTTTTATATATCCTGCAAACAAATTTTCCATTGTCGAAAGATTATGTTTTGTATGATATTCATCAAACGCATTTGAATTATATCACTTTAACGGAACAATAGCACCTTATCGAAATAATGCAAAGTAAATTAACGGAACATTACAAGCTTCTGCCCACTATTCATTACGACTAATATAATTTGCGAGTGCACCAAGTAAGTTAGCATCTTGACGATATGTACAACACTTTAAGTTAGGTGTGATGATATCTATATCAATCTTTTCACGAATCTTATTATATTCTTCCATTAATCTTTCAACAAAATCATCTCTTTGACTAATAGCACCACCAAACAAGATCATTTTTGGATCTAGTGTATGTTGAATATTAAATACACCCTTGTGATAGAACTGTTTGATGACTTCTTTACACAATGCATTTCCGGCATTTGCCTCTTCAAAGATTCGAACTCCATTCTAACTTTCATTTGTCGCCTCTTCCATCTTACGTACCATACTTGAAGTAGATGCAATCAAACTAAAGTTTTGAACATTACCCTTCTCATCCTCTACAAGCATCATTCCAAATTCATCACCATAGCGATGAGCCCCTGAACATACTTGTCTATCTCGAATAATGGCAAAGAAAGCCATGTTTTTAATGTCTTGTGCTTTTCCAAAATATACTTCAGACAACGCTGCACAGTTCGCATCATTTTCAATTTCACAATGCAATCCAAGCTCTTTTTGAGTCACTTCATGCCAAGAAACACCCTGTAAAAAAGGTAGTGCCCATACGGCATCAATTACTGCATTCTCCATATCAATAGATTCACAAAAACTAATGGCTACATCATCAAGTTCATAGTCATCTTTAAACATTTGATGAAAACCCTTCATACATGCCAACAACTCTTCAAAAGTAGCCTTCATCGAATATAATTTTTTCTCAATGATTTTATTAGTCACTCTTCATTGAACTTCCACCAATGTCAAAGCACAAATAATACTTCATACTTATCAACAAAACAATATATATTCCTTTCCTTACACTATGAAAATTACATCTCTTTCACTTGCTTCATCAACACAAAAATATTCTTCTCAATTTGTTGGATTATTTTTTTAAATTCCTCATCACTTTTTCCCGTAGGATCTTCAAGCTGCCAATTTTCATCAAAATCTCTTCCAATGAATGGACACCCTACATTACATCCCATTGATATCGCAATATCTGGATTTGGGATATCCGAAATCAACTTAGAATATTGCGACTTCTCCATATCAATCCCATATAACTCTTTCATAATACGAATGGCATCTGGATTGATTTGAGGCTTGGTTTCTGTTCCTGCCGAATAGCTTTCAAATACATCAAACGCAAAATGCCTTCCTAAAGCCTCCGCAATCTGAGAACGACAAGAATTATGAACACAAATAAACGCAACTTTCTTCATATACAATTACCCTTTCCAAAACGGACACCTTTCTTGAATGCACTGATTATTCATATAACTATGCATACATGTAATTTCAGACGTATCCATCTCTATGCCCATATTTTCCTTCACAAAATCTATAGCTGCAAGTATCGAAAGATATGAATCTCTTTTACAACATCTTGGCCCATTCACATCACCAATTGCGTTTAATGCTCTAGATGTCATTTGATTGGCCATACCCCATGATTCTATTTTTAAAGGTGTGCAACCCGTCACAATCGAAATAAACATTCCAGAACTGATTCCTGCTCCACAAGCTCCCCAAAAGCCACATGCTCCTCCTGGTACAGCTTTTCCACGATTCATCATTTCAACAAGAGATTTATACAAATCGATATCTCCCCCTGCATTTTTATAGGCCGTCAACAATGCGGCTCCTACCATCACATGATGTTCTGGACCATGCATATGACAAAATGGAGCATTCATCATTTTCCTTATAATATCAATCGGGTTTTTAGAATTTTCCTCCATGCAAATACTTAAAATCACATCCAACCCCTTTGTGTGACACGCATCACAAATATAATGCCCATTCTTACATCGTGTCTTACTCATCTTTTTAGTATGGCAAAATTCACATTCCATAAGTTCATCTTGTTCTAAATATATCAATGGTTCTTTACAAACAATACACTCATCTTGCATCATAATACCTCCTCAAAAAATCCGTATAACTCATTAAAATATTCTTATTCAAAGAATAATGATGCCATTTCCCAACTTTTCTTTCTTTGACCAAACCACAATCCATTAAAATTTTCATATGATGCGAAAGCGTAGGCTGCGTAATATCAAACTTTTCTAACAACTTACAACCACATATCTCTTTCTTTGACAACATTGAAATAATTTCAAGACGATTCGCATCCGACAAAGCTTTACTTATATGTATTACATTTAACAGTTCCATATTTACCCCCTAGAACATTATATACATAGATAGTCATCTATGTATAGCGCCAAATAAAAGAATTCACCTTTTTTATTCTTTCCTAATCCTGTACACAAAGGAAATATTCGCTACTTTAGTCATAATGAAATCGAAGCCTTACAAGTCATTGAATGCCTAAAGAAATCAGGTCTTGGAATAAAAGAAATCAATCAATTCTTTTTGTGGGTAGAACAAGGTAGTGAAACTTATGAAAAAAGGAAAGAATTATTTGAAACTAGAAAATCAGCAGTAGAAGCTGAAATTCAAAATCTTCAAAAAGCACTTTCCCTTTTAGAATTCAAATGTTGGTACTACCAAAAAGCCATAGAAGATGGAACTGAAGAAAACATTCAAGCCATGCTTCCAGACAAGCTTCCTAGTGATATTCAAAAATTATACGATGCCAGTCATGAATAGTTATTTAGATAATACTTTGCGATATTTTTCAATCATATCTTGATATTCTTCTTCAGACAAAGTTTTAACACCAGGATTCATAGCGAATACACCACCCCATTCATATCCATCCTTATACTTAGGAACTAAATGGAAATGAAGATGATGTCCCGTATCCCCATATGCCCCATAATTTACTTTATCTGGATTGAAGATTTCATGCATAGCACAAGCCACCTTATTGATATCCTCCATATAAGCAGCTCTTTCTTCTGGTGTTAATTCTGTAATTTCACTCACATGTTTTTTATGGGCAACAATCACACGACCCGGATGACTTTGTTCCTTAAACAAATACACCTTTGAACTTTCTAGTTCACAAATTTTGATTCCGAAAGTAGCTACAAGCTCGCCTTACATGCAATAAGCACAATTTTGATCTTTCATTTTATCTACCTACTCTTCCTTTTCCAACATAATACCACAAAATGTAAGTACTTACATTAGTTTTTTTAAAAAAAGCAGGTCTCAATAACCTGCTTTATACCATCATTTATCTTTAGCTATTTCACTAACTCCATAATTTCACTTTCACTCTTAGACAACAACTTAGAAACAAATTCTAAGCTCATACCATTTGAAAACATCTCTTGAATCATCTGTTTCATTTCTTGATTCATCTGATTCATTTTCTTAGCCGATTCATCTGCACGTTTATTCGCATCATTTACTCGTGTATTTGCATCTTCAATCTGTTTATTAGCTTGTTCTATTTGTTTATTTGCTTCTTCTTTTTCTTTACGAGCTGCATCTTTTTCTTTGCGAGCTGCATCTTTTTCTTTACGTGCTGCATCTTTTTCTTTGCAAGCTGCATCTTTTTCTTTGCGAGCTGAATCTTTTTCTTTACGTGCTGCATCTTTTTCTTTACGTGCTTCTTCTCGTGCTTTTTGGGCCTCTTTTATTTGTTTTTGAGCCTCTTCAAGTTCAAGCTGTAGTTCGATTCGTTCTTCATTTTCATGCAGTTTTTGAAAATCTTCTATTATTTTTTTCCAACGATCATCCGATATAGTTTCTACACGCTTCTCTAACATCTGAATCACCTCATCACTTTCTATCATCATCTTAATCTTACTATCTTCCATTCCTTTATGGCAATTCAAAAAGTAATAAATCATTTTTTCCTGTTCATTCATGTCTTCTAGCGGCTTATTTAAATCTACTTTTGGCATTTCAATTGTACGTAACTTCATACGATCTTCTTTTTCTTCTTTCACAAAAGGTAAGTCACCATCACATTTGTACCTGAATGTATTACATATATTATCATTTTCAAAAATATTCACATTAAAGAAAATCATGACAATGGTTTCCTTTAGTTGACTGTAGCTTTTCCCCTCCATATCTTGTGAGCCATGAAGTCTAGCCGAATAATAAGGAAAGCGATTCATTAAATTATCTTTGGTTTGTCTTAACTGCATTTCTAAATCTACCATCGTTTGATCATCAAATTCAACTAATAGATCCAAACGTGGACTTTTCATTTTACTATAGTCTTTTACCATTTCTGAATTCTTTACAACAACTTTATTCACACTCCTCTCTAAAAACACTGTAAGTAATGATTTTAAGGCATCATTGGCCTCTTTACAATCTTCGCCAAACACATACTTGAAGGCGAAATCATTTAATAAATTAGCGCTTCTCATAAGCACCTCTTTTCTAGTAGGTGTTTTCCTACATACTCTTATACGAAAAAAAAGACACTTTTTCTAATAAAATTTAAAAAAAAAGGCAAAATTTTGCCTATTCACATTTAAATATATAAAATCCTTTGTAGCCAATAAAGCATTCATCAGTTGCTATGCAACAACAAACCAAACGTAAATGCATGTTAATACATACAAAAAAAAACGTTGATAGATGATGAAAAAATCCTCACAATCGATTCGTTATAGCCACCAATGTAGCTCCACAAACAAAAGCCAACCAAGTGATGAAAACGTATCCATTTTCTATTAATAGTTATATACAACAAAAATAATTCATGTTAAACTATGAGTGTTGATTAACCAACTAATCAACATCCATTTTCTAGAGCTGGTACCATTTCACAAACACACTCAAATCCAGCTCTAATTTTTTTATCCATATAAACCAAAAGACTCCAGATTACTATTCTGAAGTCTTTTTATTTGGGCGCCCTTAAGCACTCTATGCAAAGTTAAGAAATTTGAAATCCAACTATGGAAATAGGCTATATGTTGGAGGTTTTAGTTAAATCTCTCTTTTCTCAACTAGAATCATTCATCTAAATATAAACCTTTTATACCTAGATGAATGACAAGGCACTAAGCCTTATCAACGAGCCATTATGCTAATAATACGTTCACCAGCATCGCATGCGATAATAGCAACTGATTTAGCCTTCTTAAGCTTGAATATATACTTTTGAGGATTTTGTCTCACATCATTAAATCCTCGTAAAGCAAAATCCTTAACAACCATTACCTTGTTCATAGTATTACGCCTCCTCATTAAATACTACATTGTAGTTTTCATAACCCTTAAGCGAGTGAATATAATCAGTAATAACTACCTTAGCATGTTCAGCAGTCTTCTCATACAAGCCACCTTTGATTGCTGCTTTTTTAGCATGTTCAATCATTTCAAGTTTCTTATCATGAATATCATCTAATCCAACATTGGCAGTGATCTTTTCATCATCCCAATATTTAGTAAATGAATCTTCATCAACATATGGTTCATAAACTGTAGCCTTAGGTAAAGTTACGGTAATAGTCTGAGTTAATTCATTACCACCATCATCCTTAATATCTTTCAAATCATATCCAGCCTTAACAGTAATGTTATATGTAAAAATACAATCACTAGTTGTTAGGGGATTATCAAATTCAAGTTTTCCTAATTCCATTGGTTTATGAATAACTCCAATCTCAGGAACTGTTGCTTCTTGAAATGTGATTTCTTCAATATCCTGATAATTTACAACAGTTTCTTGAATCGTTTCATTTACTTTTGTACCCTTTTTGTAAGCTATAAATAAAGCAGTTTATGCTATAGCTACAATACAAACTAGAACTAATGCTCCCTGCAATCTCTTGCTAGATTTAACTTTTATAAATGCTGTAGTAAGTCCGCTTTTAATTCCTTTTAAAATACTTAATAATGTTTTCATACTCTTTTGTCTCCTTTTTGAAATCTATGTTTCAATGTATCACATGCTTGTTGATATCTTTAAGCATCTATATCATAATTCGATAAAAGCATTTCCTACAGATAAAAGAGTGCGCAAAAAAGAATATTATTTCGCAGTTTTTGCGGAATAAAAAATTAATATGTGTGTTCAAATACATTCAATCCTCATCCAAAAGGTACCTATTTTATCATTAAGAGCACCATAAAATAAAAAAAGCCCATCAAATCATATAAAATAAACTGGTTCAAAAGTCAAGGACAA
>OIZP01000736.1_pt1 | contig 19286 bp, 20 predicted proteins | sample 1588531 | NCBI WGS metagenome assembly OIZP01 (sample SAMN03283283) | human gut metagenome | biome: human-associated habitat; material: feces | host: Homo sapiens | place: Peru | collected 2012
GAATTATCGTGCAAACCGAATGCAATCAAGCTTGCTTGAATTGCTGAGGTGCAGCTGATAATGCACGCCCTGAAAGGGCAACAGCGCCTAGCCCAAGGCAAGCGAAGCGACAACCTGGGTAAAAGCATGTTCGTTAGTGACGCCCTGTAAGGGCAGAAGCATTAGATTTTGCTCAATGCTGTGCCCTATTTATTACGCTTTTGTCCTTACAGGGCGTCAATGCTATGGCAATTCGTGACCCAGGGACCCAGGGTGTCGCTTCGCTTGCTCTAGGCTATGCGCTTTTGCCCTTTCAGGGCGCTCTGCCTAAATCTGAAACTTGAATTAGATAACTTCTAAAAAATAACTTCCTCTTAGAATAACTCCCTCTAACTCCCTTTTAAAATAACTTCTTCTAAAAAAACTTCTTTTCGAAAAATGCTGATATTAAAATTTTTACACGCATTTGGCAGATATCTAATCTTGATGGGACGTACCTTTTCGCGTCCTGAGCGAATGCGTATGTTTTTAAAGCAATATTTAAAAGAAATGGTGCAACTGGGTGTTGACTCCATAGGCATTGTGTTGCTCATCTCTTTCTTTATAGGTGCTGTAATTTGCATTCAAATAAAGTTGAACATTCAAAGTCCGTGGATGCCTCTTTGGGTATCGGGCTATGTGACACGCGAGATTATGTTGCTTGAGTTTTCATCGAGCATCATGTGTCTGATACTCTCAGGTAAGGTCGGTTCAAACATTGCCTCAGAGTTAGGCACTATGCGTACCACACAACAAATTGATGCACTCGAAATTATGGGTGTAAATCCTGCATCCTTCCTTATCTTGCCCAAGATAATAGGACTTGTAACCATTATGCCCCTGCTCGTAGTGTTCAGTACTTTTAGTGGTATTATCGGTGCTTATGCAACGGCTTATATTGGTCATATTATTACCCCTTCAGACCTTACGGCAGGTTTGCAACACTCGTTTACACAATGGTTCTTTTGGATGGGTGTAATCAAGTCGCTCTTCTTTGCCTTTATCATTTCGAGTGTGTCATCGTTCTATGGTTACAACGTGGAGGGCGGTAGTATAGAAGTGGGTAAAGCGAGTACCAATGCGGTGGTAGCTTGCTCCATGTTAATTCTTTTTTCAGACCTCTTTCTCACACAGTTACTCTCATGATAGAAATTAGAAATCTACATAAAGCCTTTGGCGACCGCGAGGTGCTGAAGGGCATTACTTCCACCTTCGACAGTGGAAAGACCAATCTTATTATCGGACAAAGTGGTTCGGGTAAGACCGTGCTCATTAAAAATATTGTAGGACTTTTTGAGCCTACTGAGGGTGACGTGCTTTATGACGGACGTAGCTTTATGCAGATGTCGAAGAAAGAGCGTGCTTTGTTACGTCGCGAAATGGGCATGATTTTTCAAAATGCAGCCTTGTTCGACTCTATGTCTGTGCTCGAAAATGTAATGTTTCCGCTCGATATGTTTTCAAACGATAGCTACAAAGAGCGTGTGCGTCGTGCGCAGTTTTGTTTAGATCGTGTCAATTTGTCGGATGCTGGCGATAAATATCCTGGTGAAATTTCGGGTGGTATGCAAAAGCGTGTGGCGATAGCGCGTGCCATTGCTTTGAACCCTAAATATTTGTTTTGTGATGAGCCAAACTCAGGACTTGACCCTAAAACATCGTTGGTAATCGACGAACTGATTCACGACATTACGAAGGAGTTTAACACCACCACCATTATCAATACACACGATATGAACTCGGTGATGGGCATTGGCGAACACATCCTTTTTATTTGCAAAGGACGTGCAGAGTGGGAGGGGACGAAAGACGATGTAATGTCTTCAGAAAATGAACTCCTCAACAACTTTATCTTTGCTTCCGACCTCTTCCGTAAGGTAAAAGAGGTGGAGAAAGAGGAAATGAAAAAGTAATTGCTCAGTGCAAAAACTTAGGTACTGTTGGTAAATGACAAATGACAAATGACTGTTTAACTCTTTGAGAATCAAAGAATAAGCGGTCATTTTGTCATTTGAAATATTTCTTAATTTGGCGTTAACGAATGTATATCGCATAAAGTGCCTGCAAATGTTGTTGTCGATAGGTGGTTTGTTTAAGTAGATTCCCCCTAACTGGGTAACCTTTGCAGCTACGCTGCTTTGAGGGGGAACATTAATAGTCATTAATTCGGGGACATTAATTTCGAGACATTAATTTTTTCTTTGCTAATGAAGGAAAGTATTAATGGAACAATTAATGGGAATTAATGGACATTAATATAAAACGCGAAGCGAATATCGGATTTTGTTGTAGATAGATGTGGTATGTTTAAATGGGTTACCCCGTTAGGGGTGATATTGGGTCTAGGCGAATAGTCGTTTTCATAGGACACGCATATTGCAAGGCATATATAGGGGAGTGTAAGTTTCCTCCTCGGGGAAAGTAGGCTTGCTTCGCAAGTAAAGTGTGCTCCGCACATGGCAAACCCGTAACTAATGAACGGCTAACGAAATATCCATGAGATAAAACGGCTGTAATTAAAGTCGGGGTCGTGGAAAAAGTGGAAAAGTTGTAGCATTCGTGTCACTTAATAAGCGAATAATTCGTGAAATAGTTTGTTTTTCTTTACCTTTGCATGGTTAAAGGTGGGGGTGACTCCTTGGCTTTTGTGTAGGGGGAAGATTATGGTTTCCTGCAAATGCAAAATGGCTTGGGATGGCTTTCCTCCTTTGAAACTTTAAAAATATTTGGGGAGTGTTTCTTTTGAATCTTTAAAACAGTGATTTGAAAGGGACTTTGAATCCCTTCACTAAAAAAAAGATATTCAAATAAATGGAAAGAAATAATAGCCTACGTATGGGCGAGATAAATACTTGCAGTATGCAAGGCGGTGTGGTGCTGGGAGTGTTTGGCATCTTGTCGCTTGTGGTGTTCAGATGGTCGTTTGTCATTCCGTTTTTTTCGACATTGTTTGGCGTGATGATGATTGCTACCCCCATTTTGGCGACATTCTTGACCCTTCGCTATCGTAACTTAAACTATGATGTGCGCGATCCTTTTACGTTTGCACAAGGCTTTTTCTACACGGTGTTTATGGGTTTCTATGCTTCGGTTTGGATTGCCCTGTTCACTTACGTATATTTGCAATATTTTGACCACGGACGTATTTTTGCTGATTATGCTCTTTCTATTAATACGCCCGAAATGAAGGCATATTTGCTGCAGTCGGGGCTTGATGCTGAAATTAGTAAAATGTCGGGTGAGCATGGAGTGAAAGGTTTGGTAGACGCTATGCAAAGTGTGGGCGCTGCCACTTATGCTGCCATGTCGGTGTATTTTGCGCTGATATTAGGCCCGGTGATTTCGGTTTTGATAGCGCTTGTGGCACGAAGAAGTTGAATTTTTTACTGAAACAACAACATTTATATCAATAAAATGGATTATAAATACGACATATCGGTTGTGGTGCCTCTCTTTAACGAGGCAGAGAGCCTTCCGGAACTTTATGCTTGGATAGAGCGTGTGATGAAGGCGCACAACTTTACATTTGAGGTTATTTTTGTGAACGATGGTAGTACGGACAATTCTTGGGAGGTGATAGAAAACTTTGCCTCGGAGGATGCCCAGCATGTGCATGGCATAAAGTTCCGTCGTAACTACGGCAAGAGCCCTGCTTTGTTCTGTGGTTTCCGTGCTGCACGTGGTCGTGTGGTTATAACGATGGATGCAGACTTGCAAGACTCACCCGACGAAATACCTGAACTTTATCGTATGATTACGGAGGAGGGATATGACTTGGTGTCTGGCTATAAGCAGAAGCGTTATGACCCATTGTCGAAGACGATTCCTACAAAGCTTTTTAATGCGACTGCGCGTAAGGTGAGTGGCATTCATAATCTGCACGACTTTAACTGTGGCTTGAAGGCTTATAAGAACGAGGTTGTGAAGAATATTGAGGTGTATGGCGAAATGCACCGCTACATTCCTTATTTGGCAAAGAATGCAGGTTTTGATAAGATTGGCGAAAAGGTGGTTCACCATCAGGCACGTAAGTTTGGTAAGACTAAATTTGGTGGGTTGAATCGTTTTGTGAATGGCTATCTTGACTTGCTTTCGTTGTGGTTCTTGAATAGTTTTGGACTCAAGCCCATGCATGTGTTCGGCTTTTTGGGCACGGTAATGTTTTTCTTAGGCTTTGTGGCTTGTGTGGTTGTAGGTGGTGTGAAGTTGTACCATCTTTCTACCGGAGCTGCTGCGCCTTTGGTAACGGAGTCTCCCTACTTTTTCATTGCGCTGACGATGATGATATTGGGTACTCAGTTGTTTGTAGCAGGTTTCTTGGGCGAGCTCATTAGTAGAAATGCTGCTGGCAGAAATGATTACCAAATTGAGAAAGAGTTTTAAGTAGTGGGTGCAAGTGGGTGGCGCTTGGACGTTGCGTAACGAACGTGCGTGCGTCAAGGCGTTGCCTTGGGCATGAATGATTCGCATTTATGGTAAATGCGCGTTTTAAAACGTCAATGCTTGTCCTGTGAAAACGGCTGTTCGCCTATGTACAATCTCACCCCTAGTGGGGTGATTTCTTGTAACATGCTATTTAGCTCTAAATAAACTTACTAAAAAATACAGAAAAAAGACAATGAAATGTGCCAAGACAATGGTTGCGTGGGGTGTAGGCATGCTGATGGTGGGACTGTCAGCGTGTTCGAACATCGATTGTCCACTCGACAATGTGGTGAGTTTGCAGTGTAACTTGTATGATGCAAGTACACAGAGCGCACTTACGCTAAGTGATGTGCTCAGTGTGACACCTGCAGGGCGCGACACATTGTTGCTAAACCAAGCCACAGGCATTAAAAGTTTTCTTTTGCCACTGAAGGAGGCTGGCACACAAGACACCTTGTTGTTGCATTTTGCAAATGCGCAAGGTGCGGTGCAGGTGGATACGCTCTTTGTGAACCATACCCCTCAGCCCCATTTTGAGTCGTTAGACTGTCCGAGCTCAGTGTTTCACACTTTAAACGCTGTGCGTGTTTCGGCACAAGGTTCGGCAAACTCGGCAATCGTAGACAGTGTTTCGCTTGTACGTCCAATAGTAAATTATGATGATATCGAGAATATTCGTCTGTTTATCCGCACTTCTGCTGCTAAGTAATGCAACGCCTGTTTTTGCACAAAGCAAGCGTCGCGCAGAGGTGCAGCAACAAACCGACACGGTAAAGACTAAAGTGGTAGCAGTGAAGGGAGTGCAGTATGCCTCGCCCGAAGAAGCCGCTGCAGCACTTCTTGCGCAAAAACGTTTGCCCTTATTTGCTGGCGCAAGTGTCTCGGCAGACTTGTGCGGTGCCGTGATGGCTGCTTGTACGCCTTATGGACAGTATGAGGCTGCAGCGCGTTTGAACTTGCGTGGACGTTTCTTCCCTGTGTTTGAAATGGGTATGGGCGTGAGCAACCATACGAACGAAACAACCGACTTGCATTATAAGGTGCATTCGCCTTATTATCGTGTGGGTATGGACTATAATGTGGCAAAAAATCCGCGTGCATTGGGCCGTATTATGGTGGGTGTGCGTTATGGTTTTACTACCTATAAGTTTGATGTGGATGGTCCCGATCATTATGATGGGGTGTATGGCACTTTGGTACCTTTCTCTTATACGGGTGTGCGTGGCACAAACCATTGGGGCGAGGCGGTGTTTGGTTTAGAGGCCAAGGTTTGGGGAATTGTTCACCTGGGGTGGACTTTCCGTTATCGCATTCGTTTTTATCACAAAGACACTCAGGTGGGCAATGCTTGGTATGTGCCAGGTTATGGAAAAGAAGATAGCCATGCCTTGGGTGGAACTTTCAATGTGATTTTTGATATATGAAAACAAAGAAACTCTTAGGTGGAGCGTTTTTGCTCTTCTTGATTATAGCAACGGTGTGGATTTTGCATTTTCGCGGAGCTGCCACGTTGCGCACAGCCGAAGGAACAATCTTTGGCACAACTTATCATGTGAAATACGAATCTACAGAGTCGTTGGACAGCGTGATACTTAACGAACTGAAACGTGTGGATGCAAGTATGTCTGTGTTCAATCAGTTGAGCACGATTTCGCAGATCAACTCGGGCAAAGCACAGAAGGCAGATGCGATGCTTTATGAGGTGTTGCAAAAGGCACGTGTGGTTAGTGAAAATACGCAAGGTGCGTTCGACGTTACTGTGATGCCACTTGTAAATGCTTGGGGCTTTGGTTTTAAGAAGGGAGAATTTCCGACCGATGCACAGGTTGACTCGTTACGTAAAATTGTGGGTTTCCATCACATTGAACTAACTAAGGACAGTTTGGTTAAGAAAGATGATGCACGGGTAATGATAGACTGTGGAGCTATTGCTAAGGGCTACGGTGTGGACCGTGTGGCAAAGGTGCTCAGAGACCATGGTGTGATAAACTACATGGTGGAGATTGGAGGCGAAGTGGTTACCAAGGGACGTAATCCTGAGGGACATCCTTGGCAAATAGGCATTAGCCGTCCTACGGCGGGTGCTGAGGTTTCGTCGCAGCCTTTGCAAACAGTGCTTTCGCTTGAGAATGCAGCATTGGCCACAAGTGGTAATTACCGCAACTTTTATGAGCATAACGGAAAAAAATATGCGCATACGATAGATCCACGTACTGGACGTCCGGTGCAACATTCATTGCTTTCTGCCACGGTTATTGCTCCTGATTGTGCTACTGCCGATGCCTATGCTACCTCGTTTATGGTGATGGGTATTGAGGGGGCCAAACAGGTCTTGGCAAAGCATAAAGAGCTGAAGGCTTACCTGATTTATGCTGACGAAAAAAGTCAGTTACAGGTGTTGGATGTGAATGTGGGCAAGAAATAAATTTGGGGCGTGCTAATTGGGAATTATGGTAAATGCGCGCTTTTAACACGCCATGCCTATTCAATGAAAACGGCTGTTCGCCTAGGTCCAATCTCACCCTTAACGGGGTAACCTTTTAAGCATTACAATCTTTTAAAACTCCTAAACTCAAGAAAACATGGAGAACAAGCTCTTTTCAAATCGTTTGCTGCATGTTCCTTTGTTTCAAGGTTTTAGTCGTTTAGACTTTTTGGACATTGTTGCGAAAATTCCTTTCGACTTTAGAACTTTGCGCCCTAACGAATATGTGGTGAAACAAGGTGAGGAATGCCATGGGCTTTGCGTGATTCTGTCGGGCGAGGTAGAAACGGAATGTAAAAGTCCTGATCAGGCATATACTTATGGCGAGCGCTTAGGAGCACCTTGGTGTGTGCAAATTGAGAATCTTTTTGGTTACCATAACCGTTACACCAAGAGTTATCGCACATTAATCGAAACGCAGGTGATGTTTATCGATAAACAAGATGTGCGAAATATGTTGGTAACTTATCCGGCATTTCAAATTAACTTTTATAATGCGCTGAGCACATTGGCGCAAACGTCTATTCAGCATAATTGGACGCAATATCCTGAGAAGTTAGAAATGCGTTTTCTTGCATTTATAGAAAGTCGTAGTTTGCGACCAATTGGTTGTAAGTGTTTGCGCATTCGAATGCGTGACTTGGCTGATGAATTAGGTGCCACACGTTTGCGTGTGTCGCGTATGTTAGCCCAACTCTCAGCACAAGGATTACTGGAGAGTTCGCGTGGCGCAATTCGCATTCCACATCTCGAAAAATTGCAAGTGGCTCTTACTAACAGTTCCCAATCATAACGAAGTAGTCTAAACTTTTCTGACGAAGATTAGATTTAAACTCTTTTAAATTCAAAACTAAGGGCAAATCTTGAACATCATAAAAGTTTAGACGACTTCAATAAGAAACGAAATTTGATAATTCTATTATAGATTATGAACAAACAACAACTTATTGACAACATTCGTGCCAAGCATAGCTTTTTGTGCGTTGGCCTTGATACGGACTTAAAGAAGGTGCCTGCTCACTTGCTCAACGAGGAGGATCCTATCTTTGCTTTCAACAAAGCTATTGTGGATGCTACGGCTCCTTATTGCGTAGCCTATAAGCCCAACTTGGCATTTTATGAATGCTATGGTTTGAAGGGATGGGCAGCACTTGAAAAGACTGTGAAGTATATCAAAGAAAACTATCCCGATCAGTTCATCATTGCCGATGCGAAGCGTGGTGATATTGGCAACACATCGTCGATGTATGCCCGTTCGTTGTTTGGCGAAATGGACTTTGACTCTATCACAGTGGCTCCTTACATGGGCGAGGATAGTGTAACTCCGTTCTTGCAGTACGAAGGCAAGTGGGTTATTCTCCTTGCGCTTACCAGCAACAAGGGTTCGCATGACTTCCAACTTACTACCGATGCGCAGGGAGAGCGTTTGTTTGAAAAGGTGTTGCGCACTTCGCAGCAGTGGGCAGACGACAAGCAAATGATGTATGTGGTTGGTGCTACTCAAGGCAGCCTTTTTGCCGACATTCGCAAGGTGGCTCCTAAGCACTTCCTTTTAGTGCCTGGTGTAGGCGCTCAAGGTGGTTCGTTGCAAGATGTTTGCAAATATGGTATGACTGATGAGTGCGGTTTACTTGTAAACTCATCGCGTGGTATTATCTTTGCCGACAACACAGAAAACTTTGCAGCAGTAGCTGGCGAAAAGGCACACGAGCTTCAGCAGCAGATGCAAGAAGAGTTGGCTAAGATTGGCATGTAATTTTTCGGCATTACGTAATTAGTAAATCCCCATTTCTTGTCTACAAAAACAAGAAATGGGGATTGTTGTATTTTTGTTGTTGTGCATTTTCAAAAAATGTAGCCATGCCTTGTGCAACATTCCTATATATATGTCATCCTTGAAACGACAAGGCTTTAAAAGCAATGTAAAGATAGGTAATAAGGAGAGAGGCAATAAATATGTGAAGGCTACGGTGTGTGTAGCCTGTTGAGGTTGTGCATGAAGAAGCGAACATAGAGCCATTTTGCAGATTCAGTTCTTGCCACTTCTTAATAATAAGGCGATGGATGCCCCAACCCACAAAAGCGCCCCAAATACATCCCACCGTGAGATCGCCTATGTAGTGAACACCTAAGTAAACACGTGTCCAGCAGTTAAGTAATGCCCAAGAGTAGACCCCACAAGCCACAGAACGGCTCTTAGTTAAGAGCGTTACGAATGTGGCAATAGCCATGGTGTTAGCCGCATGACTTGAAAAGAATCCATAATTTCCGCCCCTATAACCGCGTACCACATCGACCATGTACATAAACTCAGGGTTATTGGCAGGACGCCAACGCGCAACCATGGGCTTGAATATTGTAGAGGCTACTTGGTCGGCAAGCAGAATGCATAGGGCAAATGCCAACACAATTCGTATGGTGCCATTCAGTGTGTTGTTACGCAGAAAAACGTAAAATATAATCACAGCTAATGGCAACCACGTAGAAGTTTGCGTGGCAGTCCAAGCCAATCCGTCCACGTAGAGCGATTGGCTTCCATTGAAAAATAAGGTAAGCGTTCTGTCTAACACAGCGATATATTCATTAAAGTTTAGAACTCTTAATCGTTCAGCATCAGCAAGTTATTGCTTTTTAGCCAACATGCAGTGCCATCGGGCAGTGTTACTTGCATCCACCCATCGTTTTGACGTTGTTCGATATTAAGCAATACGCCCTCATGCAATTCTTTCATTGCTTTAGAGGTGACAGAAGGGTTGCTAAACGTCTTTTCGTTTTGAAGTGTTACAGCTTGCACCTCGTTAAAGTAATGGTTCTTTTGAACGTATGCAAACAGAAAAGCACAAAGTGTGCCCATCAATGCCATGCACGAAAGGCAAAAACCTGTTTTGCGAACCCACATTTTTTCAGCCAATTTGAATAAGAAAAAGCTTGCACAAGCCAAAATCAGTAAAGCAATGGCCCATGCGCCCCAAGCATTGGCGCTTATGAGTGTAACCACGTTTCGAAATCCCAATACAAAGAAAGAGTAAGCAGGTTCGTCAAATTCGTCTTGCAACTTGCTTTGTGTCAGTTGCAAGTTGTGCAAGGCATCTTTGTCGGCAGGGTTAAGGCGTAGGGCACTTTGAAAAGCCCATACCGCTTGGGCAAAATTCTTTGTGCGGTATTGGCAATTTCCCAGGTTATAGTAGATGGCAGCTCGCATAGCCTCGTCTTGCTTCACCTCTTCGTTATTCAGCAACGAGGCATAGAGTTGAGCCGCTTTAATATAATCCTTTTGTGCATAAGCTTGGGCTGCATATTCTATGTTGTTATTTGAGGCATCTTGGTTTTGTGCAGAGCTTTCTGCACTGTTTGCCCAAATACTTGTGAAACACAAGCAGCTAATAATCAGTACTAACAGTTTGCGCATGAAACTATCTTCTTTTTTATTTTCGGTTTATGAGTCCGTTAATATTCTCAATTACGCTCACGGCTTCTTCGTAGAGTGCTTGTTGGTTATTGTTAGCCCCTGGCGCATATTGTGCATATTGGCAATCTTTAAGCAGTTTTTGGTAACGTGCAGCCATGTCTTGCGGAATTTGATGGCTTGTAAGCAAGCTTGTTACATCCTCTGTATTGATGTCAGCCATTTCAACGTTGAAGGTGTCGGCAATATAGCGTACCAAGGCCTGTGAGAGCGTAGAATAGAAATTGCCCTGTGCCTTGCCTTGCAAAATTTGCAACGATGTGTGCAAGCGTCGCAAGGTGTTTTTACCCGCATTGCGTCTGCGGCGTCCCACCACATCCGCATTCTTTTTAGCCCATACGTTGCTAAGTTGTAACAAGATGATAAAGGCTATCACAATAAGCACGATAAGCACAGTGTATGCCATGCTTCCCCAAGCCAACCAAGGCGTGCTCGACACCTGATGCAATGCACGTATATCGCTATTGAGCAATGCCAACTGTTTATCCACGTCAGCGTTTGAGCGTTCGCCCTTTGCCACGTGCAGTTTAATAGCTTCGGTGTGAATGGTGCGGTATGTTCCGCTTTCAGTGTCGAAGAATACAAAATCTGTGGCAGGAATTGTATAGTCGCCCACATTGCGTGGCACAAAAGTGTAGTCAAACGTAAGTTGACCATGCAATCCGCTTGCCGTGGTTTCTGTTTTTTCGTTTGTTTTAGGGTCGTAAGTGTCAAAATCCTTAGGGAAGTTTACCGTTGGTGCGCTAATCAGCTTCATATTGCCCAAACCATTTAGCGTAATGCGGTAAGTCGCCACATCGTTTGTGCGCACATTAGGCGTGAGGAGTTTGCCTTGTAAATTAAATTTACCCACAGCGCCCGAGAAGTTGGCAGGCTTAGGTTGGGGCAAAGCATCCACTTGCAGTGTAATTTCAGGCACCTTACGACGAACCTGTACCCCTACGGTACCCCCTCCATTAAAGAAGGCGTCTGCCAAGTCCATTGTGTGGTCTTGTTGCAGCACAGCGCAGTCAAACGTAATGCTTGGAATGGTAATGCGTCCTGCCTTTTGTGGAAATACCACATACTGCAAAATTGTACCCGTGCGATAGGTTGCACCTCCTCGGTGCTCAATGGTGGTTTGTATTTGGTTTCCAGGCAGAGGAATCTCTTGCGAAATCAATCCCTTAAAATCAGGTTTTTGTGTTAAGCTTGTGTTCGACAGTGCCACACCTGCACGCACATGAATGCGGTAGGTAAGCAATACAGCCTCTTGTTCGCGAATGCGTGTGCGGTTAGGCGTCACGTCAATAAACAAGTCGCGTTGTGTCACAGCACTACCAGCTTGCTGCACACCCCCATTGTCAATGGTCTGACTGCCACGTCCGCCTTGTTGTCCTCCGTGCGAACCATTTTGTTCGCTACCTTTTTTGGCATTTACCGAGATGGCATTCGATCGCAGCGTTTTACCACCCACATGGACAGAAGCCGCACCAATATTTATCCTTCCACTTTGTCGTGCTGAAAGAATATAGGTATACGTGGTGCTTTCAGAACTTGACGAACGGCCGTTAACAATCTGATAGTTACGGAAGGTCGACTCATTCGGTCCGCTCAGCACCTCAAATGCAGAGAGTGAGGGAGGTGTAAAATTACTTGCTGAGCAACTCGAAACCGTAAACGACAGACGGTAATAGCCACCAATGTCTTCGATTTTTGCAGTGAAAGATTGGGCTATGATTTGTGTAATGCTGCAAAGCAACAAAACGCTTACGCCCATAATTCGTGTTATGTAGTGCTTAATAGACTTCACAATGTTTTTTTTATGTATATAAAGTAGGATGCAACCCCTTAAAACTTACCAATTCTTTTGCAACGAGCGTTTACGTGGTTGATGTTGTTTCAGTTTCTCCAACGCACGTTTTTCAGCTTGTTTAGACAGGTTCATATATTGCTGCATTTGCTGTTTGTCTTGTGGCGACTGCTGCTTTTGTTGTTCCTGTTTTTGTTGCTGTTGTTTGTTTTGTTGGTTTTTATCCTGTTGTTTATCTTGTTGCTGTTTTTTGTTTTGCTGTTTATCCTTATTATTTTGTTTATTCGGATTGTTTTTGAGTTGCTTTTGACAAAGCGCCAAGTTATAGCGCGTTCTATTGTCGCGTGGGTTCAGTCTGAGCGACTGTTTATAGTGTTCAATAGCTTGTCGCAACATGTTTTGTTCTTGCTCTTTGTTTTTGAGCGCAGCCATCTGACTAATATAGCCACGGTTGTGCCAAGCCATAGCGCGAATTTGAGAGTTCTTATCAATTTGCGTCACGCGGTTATACAAACTGTCGGCAGCCTTCACGTCACCTTTTGTTAGATAAGTGTCGGCAAGGTTAAACATGGCGCGACTGTTGCTTGGCGATTTTTGCAACACCTTGCGATAGTATGCAGCAGCTTTTTCAGTATTTCCTTTAAAAAACTGCTGATTACCCATGTGTGTGTAGCGATAAATTTTATTTTGCGCCATACAATGCGACGTGCCTGCCACACTTGCCGTTAGCAGCAAAAGTAGCAGGGTCAATATGCGTGTACGATATGCAGTTCTCATTTTTTGAATATTTTGAACTTCTTAAAAAACTTGCTTTTGGTTTCAGTGATGCACACCTCAATTACAAGCAAAATCAAAGCAATCAAGGCAAACGCTTGAAATTGTTCATCGCGGGCTGTGTAGGATAGGGTAGACGATGACTGTTTGAGTTGTCTAATCTGCCCTTGCAATTCATCTTGCGCACTCGTGCTTTGGTCTAAGTGCAAGTAAATGCCGCGTCCAGCCTTAGCCACGCTACGACACATCTCCTCGTTCAGAGCCGTGTGCACCGGTTGTCCGTTCTCATCGGTCAACACCCCATTTGCTGTGGGAATTTCAGCTCCTTGCGTAGTACCCACACCAATCACATACACATTTACACCTTGTTTCGATGCTTTTTTAGCAGCTTCTTCGGCACCCCCCTCGTGGTTTTCACCATCTGTTATAATAATGAGTGCCTTGCCCACATCTTTTTTCTGTGTAAAACTTTTGCAACCTAAGTCGATAGCAGCAGCAATGTTTGTGCCTTGCAGTGTCACCATATTGGTAGACAAAGCGTCGATAAATATCTTAGCCGATGCATAGTCCGACGTGATAGGCATTTGTGGGTAAGCCTCACCAGCAAATACGCCCAAAGCTATTTTATCATTCTTCATCTTTTCGACCAACGTGCCCACCAATAATTTAGCACGGTCAAGTCGGGTAGGTTGTACGTCGCGTGCCAACATCGAGTTCGACACATCCACCATCACCACCGCCTCAATGCCGTTCGCTTCGTCGGTTTGTTGTTTCAATCCATGTTGCGGACGTGCCAAAGCCACAATCATAAAAGTCATGGCTAGCATAAGCACCCCCATTTTGATGTGTTGGCGCATCAACGATCTGCCAGGCATGAGTGATAGCAGCATATTGCGTTCGCCCAACGCCTTCATTTGATGTCGTTGGCGTAGCAAACCAAAGATATATACGGCTATGCACAAAGGCACAAGCAGCAAAAAATATAGATATTTCGGGTCGTTAAACTCTAACATAGTCAACTATTAGTATGTTATTCTTCATTCTTCTGATTTAGTCAAGACGCCCTGAATTATCGTGCAAACCGAATGCAATCAAACTTGTTTGAATTGCTGAGGTGCAGCCGATAATGCACGCCCTGAAGGGGCAACAGCACCTAGCCCAGGGCAAGCGAAGCGACACCCTGAGTCAAAGCACGTTCGTTAGTGACGCCCTGTAAGGGCAGAAGCTTTAAATCAATTATTCAACATTGAATGCTTTTGCCCTTGTTTACAGCTTTCTGAACACTGTGTTACGCAGCAGAATCTCGAGCAATAGCATGAGCAATGCAGCCAATATAAAGGGTTGAAAAGCCTCATAGCGCATGCTGTGATTGTTCACCTTCAACTTTGATTTTTCAAGTTTATCAATGTCGTCATACACCTGCTTCAGCGAACCGCGCGACGTAGCATGATAGAATATACCACCCGTCTCTTGTGCAATCTTGCGCAAGGTAGTAGGGTCTACCGTGTCGTCAATTTGTTGTGTATACACTTCGCCATTGGGCAGTTGTGCCACAGGCACATTCACCTTACCATCTTTACCGAGTAAGATGGTATAGATGCGCACACCGGTAGCCTTTGCCATGTCGGTAGCCATGAGTGGCGAAATCTCGCCCGTGTTGTTAGCCCCATCCGTAAGCAAGATGATCACCTTGCTCTTAGCCTGACTATCGTTAAGGTGCGAAACCGCACTGGCAATACCCATACCAATGGCAGTACCAGGTTGAATAATGCCATCGTTCTGCAGCGTACAAGTAGCACCCTTAAACGTCTGCACCAACATCGCATGGTCTGTTGTGAGCGGACATTGCGTATACGCTTCGCCTCCAAACAATGTCAAACCAATGTTGTCGTTAGGGCGATTGCTTATAAAGTTCAGTGCCACATCCTTAGCAGCCGTGATGCGGTTAGGCAATATATCGTTCGTAGCCATTGAGGTTGAAATGTCAAGTGCCAACATAATGTCGATACCCTCAGTCTCTCCTGTTTTCCACGAAGACGAAGTTTGGGGGCGTGCCATCGCCGTAACCACCAACACAAAGCAGATGATGCGCAGAAAAAAAGGCGTGTGAATCAACCTTGTTCGCCAAGTGTGGGGAGATGTTCTGAAGCACTCTGCCGAAGCCCATTTAAGGTGCGTTTCGCTTTTTGAGTTAAAAAGAAAATACCATATAAAGTAAGGTATGAGCAGAAGCAGCAACAGAAAATATAGTGGAGATGCAAAAGTCATAATCAAGAAAATATTCAGTAAAGAAGTGTGCAATGATTAACCAAAGCAGCAATAAGCCATATATGCGGTCCATGCCCACAGAGCCAATGTGCCAATGCCGAGTAGCCACATCACTACGTGCATCACATTGCGCCATCTAATTTGCTGTTTGTTCGATAGCGATTCATAAACCACACGTGGTTTAGGCAGTTCTTGTGGTTCTTGTTTTGTAGTTTGCACATAGCTCATTGCGCTCATCAGGCTTTGGTCTTGTTCTGTGAGCGTAGTTTTGTGTTTGGCAAACTTCACAAGGTCGGCAGTTTCAAGCACACTCTTCAACTCTGTCATCGCCTCCTCATTATTGGTTTCATAGAGGTGGCGCACAATTTCGTTTGTTGTCATCTCTTTGGCATTAAAACCAAAGCGCTTTTCAATGTAAGTGCGCAAAGCCTCAGTCAACTCCATGTAGTAAAGCTTCACGTCGTCGGCAGGCTTACGCTTAATTTGCTCAATGTTATTGATAGCCGTGATGTGTGCAGGAGTGGGTGGATTGATAATCACACGTCGTGTAATCAGTTTTGGATCTGTCAGTCTAACAGCCAAGGCAACAACCGCAGCAAGCATTGCCACACAGAGCAAGGCACAGAGCCACATGGTCCAACTCCACTCAAAGGGTTGTTCCACCACAGCATGCGGTCCATTAAATTTTTCAGGATGTTGCAAGTCAACCGCAACCGTGCTCACTTTTAGTCCCACACCATTGCGCGAGGCATAAGCCTTACCGTCCACTTCAACTTTAAAAGGTGGAATCTGATACATGGCAGAGTCGAACGAGGTGATGGTATATCGGCGTGTCAATTCTAAGCGCTTGCCATTGTTAAGCACCAGCGTGTCAATGCTACCGTTGCCAACCACCTCCACACCTTGCACAATTTGTTGTTGTGGACTGTATGAGGGGAATTTCACCTTTTGTCCAGCGTTAACCGTACATTTTACGCGCATCTGAATTTGTTCGCCAATCAGAATACTCGCAGTGTCGGTATGCGCCTCCACAATAACCTGTGCACAGAGCGTGCTATGTGCCAAAGCAAATAGCATAACCAGTGCACAAGCCATCCACTTGCCTATATTATTATGTATTGAAAAACATTTCATATTCGTATGTTGACGGATAGAAAGGATAAAGTTTTTTAGTTATGGGGTAGAGTGTTCAAAATCCTTAATTTTGTTATGCAGGTTTTGCCGCTGATAATCGCCCTGAAGAGGCAACAGCGCCTAGCCCAGGGCAAGCGAAGCGACACCCTGGGAAGCGACACCCTGGGTCAAAGCACGTTCGTTAGTGACGCCCTGTAAGGGCAGAAGCCTTATATAGACCATTAATCTTTAGCTCTAACCATTAAATCTTAAAACATTAAGAATTAAGTAGTTGCGTACACAACCCTATATAGTTTGTAATACTTAACACTTAATACTTAATACTTAAACCATTATCGTCTAGCAAAAATATTCATGAGAGGTCTCACATAATCAGCATCTGTGGCAACAGAGGCAAAGTCCACCTGAGCTTTACGGAAAGTATTATCCAAGTCATGGGTATGTTTAAGCCACCACGCACGTTGATGTTGTCTAACCGCCTTGCTACCCGTGTCAATAAATTGTTCGTGTCCGGTTTCAGCATCCACCACCTTAATCAGTCCCGCATTTGGCAGTTCAGCCATGCAGTGATCATAAAGGTGCAGTGCCACCACGTCGTGTTTGCGTGCAGCCACCGTGAGCGGTTGCGAAAAATCGTTTGTAGTAAGAAAGTCACTCAGTACAAAACTAATGCAGCGCTTCGGCATGATTTTAACCAAATACTCCATAGCCTTGCCAATATCCGTACCCTTACCTTGTGGCACAAAGTCAATAAGTTCGCGTATAATATACAGAATGTGCTTACGACCCTTTTTCGGGGGAATAAACTTTTCTATGCGATCCGTAAAAAAAAGTACACCAATCTTATCGTTATTTTGCATAGCCGAGAAAGCCAATGTAGCAGCAATCTCAGCAGCCATATTGCGTTGCGTATTTCCCTTCGTGCCAAAAGTTTGACTTTCAGAAAGGTCAATAAGCAACATCAGCGTCAGTTCGCGTTCCTCCTCAAACACCTTAATATAGGGACGATTCATGCGAGCAGTAACATTCCAGTCTATATCTCGCACATCATCCCCAGGCTGATATTCGCGCACTTCGGCAAACGACATACCGCGTCCCTTAAATGCAGAGTGATATTCGCCTGCAAATATGTGGTTAGTGAGTCGTCGCGTCTTAATTTCGATGCGTCGCACCCGCTGTAATAAATCTGTTGTTTCCATTTTGCTTTGCTACACCTCGTGTGGCTACTTTTTGGACAGACAAGAGAAGAGCCCTTTTTCCGAATTTTACATAAAGACTCACACACATGCCTATACCTTGTTGGGGTGTTTTGCACAATAACCATTTAGCTCATCGTGCAACACACAACACACAACACACATCCGTCTCTTAGGGCACCTCAACCTTGTTAATCAACTCGCGAATAATGTCTTCCGACTTCACGTTAGCCGCTTCAGCCTCATACGAAAGTCCAATGCGGTGGCGCAATACGTCGGCTGCAACCTCGCGCACATCCTCGGGCACCACATAGCCCCTGCGTTTGATAAAAGCACAAGCACGTGCAGCCAAAGCCAAATTGATGCTGGCACGCGGACCCGCACTAAAGGCAATGTAATCTTTAATCTTTGCCAAACCATACTTTTCGGGTACACGTGTGGCAAAAACCAAGTCAGTAACATATTGTTCAATGCGTTCGTCCACATAAACCTGCTTTACCAACTCACGCGCTTTAATAATGCGCTCCGTGTCAATCACGGGAGTAGGGGTAACAAACGAACTCTTTACATGCGCTCTCACAATTTGTTTCTCTTCTTCAAGCGTAGGATAGTCTATAACCACCTTCAGCATAAAACGGTCAACCTGTGCTTCGGGCAACTCGTATGTACCTTCTTGTTCAATAGGGTTCTGAGTGGCGAGCACCAAGAAAGGCTTAGGCAGTGCAAAAGTTTCGTCGCCAATCGTAACCTGTCGCTCTTGCATCGCCTCGAGCAAAGCACTCTGCACCTTAGCAGGAGCACGGTTAATCTCGTCAGCCAACACGAAATTAGCAAAAACAGGACCCTTCTTCACCTTAAAAGTCTCATCCTTTTGGCTATAGATAAGCGTACCCACCACGTCGGCAGGCAAAAGGTCGGGAGTAAACTGAATACGGCCAAAGCGTGCGTCAACCAGCGAAGCCAAAGTCTTAATAGCCAAAGTCTTAGCCAATCCCGGAACACCTTCAAGCAAAATGTGACCATCAGCCAAAAGGCCTACCAACAAAGCGTTCACAAGATGTTTCTGACCCACGATTGTGCGGTTCATACCCTCCACAAGGTCTGTAATAAAGCCTGTTTCAGCCTCTATCTGAGCATTGAGCAGACGAATATCTACGTTTTCGTTCATATCTTAGTTTCTTGTTTTTTTCTATTGAAATGCAAAAATAACGTTTTTACGCCGATTGTGGCGTTTGTATCAATTAAATTTCGCAAAACATCCCCTAAAACCACGTAATTTAAATTTGCTTTTGTCTTTTTTACGCAGATTGACCCTACTTTTACCCCTGAAACAACGGCGTTCTTAACGCAATCTTTTGCAATCAGCGCATCCGTAAGTATCTGGTTTTCGAATTTGAATATCCACAAATGGCATGTAACAACGAAATTTGGTCGTTAGGCAAGGTGTTCAAAATCTGAAGAATGTGCTACATGGTTTTATCGGTTATAGTCAACGATAAAGGGCATATTGACGCCTCTTAAGAGATTATCCCATTAGGTGGGGTAACCCATTTATCATGCCCCTATCAATGATGAAACACATCAAAAGCATGCAGAACTTCTCAAACTCAAAAACACCTCCATCACGCAGAACTTCAACTCATAAACACGGGCAAATTTACTGCAAACTTAGAGTGAAAGCAAAAGTGACAAGTGACAAGTGACACCTTAAATCATTGATAATCAATA
>OIZP01000737.1_pt1 | contig 19253 bp, 7 predicted proteins | sample 1588531 | NCBI WGS metagenome assembly OIZP01 (sample SAMN03283283) | human gut metagenome | biome: human-associated habitat; material: feces | host: Homo sapiens | place: Peru | collected 2012
CTTGAGCGATATTTTTTTGACATGTATATACTAGCATCGCGGATACGCTTACCACTATTGTAGTGTAAAAGTGGCTCTATCGTATGGCTCGGGTGCAGTTTGCACAGCAAAACACCATAAAAACAGCAATCCATAATTCTATAATCAATTTTTATTTTGTAACAGGTTTTTACTCTCTTGTACGATATTTGCATTGTCTTACGGTTTGGGTGCTTTAATACTTAATCTTGAAGTAATCGAGCAACATCTTGAAATGGTCTTGCGCTGTCAGGCATGTATCAGTAAGATAGCCGGGGATACGGTTCCATTCATGTAAGCCACGATAATAAAACATTTTAAGTTCGTCGGTTATGATGAAAGGCACAATGGCGTGATTGAGACATTCCTTGAACATTATCAGTCGCCCCACTCGTCCGTTGCCGTCCTGAAATGGATGGATGGTTTCGAAACGATGGTGGAAGTCAAGAATATCCTCGAAAGCTATCACCTTCTTGTTCTTATAATCCCTAAGCAATTCACGGATGGACTTGCCTACCAACTTAGGATCTGTCGTCTCAATGCCACCCACCTCATTAGCATATCGTTTGTATTCGCCTACGGCAAACCACGACTTTGAGGCATCTGACGTGCCAGCCTTCAACAAAGCGTGCATTTGTTTAATCATAGCTTCCGTCAACGGTTCTTTTGCCTTGTCAATTATAAAGTCGATGCATTTGAAATGGTTTGTGGTTTCAATAATATCATCCACTTTTACCGCTTCGTCAGTAATTCCTATGGTATTGGTTTCGAAAATATACCTGGTCTGTTCCTTTGTGAGTCGGCTGCCCTCAATATGATTAGAGTTATAGGTCATATCTATCTGTATACGATGATAGATGCCGCCCTTCATCCTCCCTTCTTTTTGTTCTCTTAATGACTGAAGAAGGGGCGAAACACTATTCCTTGCATTCTTTCTTTGTGGCAATGGAGCATTCGCAGGAACACTCCATGTCTTTCCTATCAGTTGAGCACCCGATATCTTTCCCTGCACACAATAGTTGCGCACGGTCCTTTCTGACATCCCATGCAAGTCTGCATATTCTTTTGTTGATATATATCCCATACGTTATCGGCATAAAAAGTGAGTAATAATATGCAAATATAGCTGTTTTCTTGCCGATAACGGCAAGAAAACAGCTATATTTACTGCGAAGGCTCAATATTATGTTTAGCTTACTTCGTCTGCAAAAGATCGAAGTAGATATTGGGATCCTCCGATGTCGGTTCCTTGCATTCTCCGAACTCTGGATCAAGCGTCACTTCCATAGCCTTATCTTCCATAGCCGTAAACTTATCTTTCTTACCATATCCGGTTTTATAAATTGGTACGATTCTTATGATATATTTCTCAGGCTTTCTTGAGTTGAGTCTGAGTCCCCACTTCTTCTTGCCGTCTCTCAATTCAAAGAATACTGGTTTTGAGGATGCAGCAAATGTTCCGTCGGGTCTATGCAGTTCGAAACGCATGCCCCATTGCGTAACGGTGCTCTTTCCGCTTGCATACAATTCACCTCTGATTTCATAACCTACCGGTCTTTTCGGATTGTCGAAATCTGTATACGAACATGCCTGACGGCAATTGCTCAGTTCCATTATAGTCCGCACTCCGAATGGTGTCTTGTCCGAATAAATCGCACGTTTGGAATCGTCATCGTAGCCAACCATGGCGTAGAACGTCTTGTTCTTCTTGTTGTCTATCTCAAATTCTGTCTCCCAACTGTTCTTGCTCTTTTTCTTCAAATAATCGTTCATCACCAATTCTGCATCTGAATTATATATTATCACAAACGGATTGAAGGTCTTTGGTGTCTCGGTGAACCATACTCTGGCAACATAACGCCTCTTGGTTACATTCATATCTGAAATATAGTCGAGAGGAATTATAGCCATAGACGTTATTCTTGGCGACAAGTAGAATGTTTTGACTGGCCAGTATCCTTCGAATATCGTGCCTTTGAAGTTCCATATCGGCTTTTCCTTCAAGAGCTGGAACCTTGCACCAATATCAAAACTCAGATTCAATCCTGCTTCTATAGTAGGTGGGTTGTTTATAAGTACTCCCATATCATTAATATCTGTATCGGCACTTAATTTAAGTTGAGGTCCGATTGTTCCTGAACCATACAGTCTGAAGAACTTGTCCAATCCCTTTACAGCAACATATAATTCAAGAGTCAGGTCTGCATTTATGGTAAGATTGCCGTTAATATCATTACCCGACTCCATTTGTGATTTGGAATATTTGGAGTTGATGATTTTAGGTTTCGAACTGTTGGCGGTTTTTTCTATACCCATCTTTTGTACTGACGTTTCACGATTTACACCAATTGCTTCGGCTGTTCCTGATACAGAAACAGAAAGTGAAGGATCAAAACCCACTACTACAGGGGAAGAACCGATAGGTATCTCGAGTTTCTTTGTGATTGGGAGCAACGACGATTCGGCGGTTGACATTATATCTGCCTGTAATGATGCTGTACCACCTACCTTAAATCTTTTGGTAGTTACGGTTGAATCAGTAAAGATGAATCTGACTTGTTCTTTTTCAAGACTTAAGTCAAAGTCAATCTTTCTATATTTCAACGACAAGTATTTAAAATTAAAATAGCCTGTCAAGGATCCAGTCAAAAATTTATATGACTTTAGATCCTTATTAGCATTTAAATCTAAAGAGAATTCCGTCTTTTCAGGTTCACCGATACCTTCATCCCTCGTCCTCTGCATGGCATATCTTCGCTTCTCTGCCAACGACTTGTCCGCGATGGAAGGATCCATATAGTCTGCTACATTAATGCTGGCATGTATGTCCAGCTTCTTGTATATATGACCTAATGTGGTGTCTGTACACACACATTTTATCATACCGTTCTCCTTCGTTACAGACACCACCTTTCCCATCATTGCGTTTGGAAACTTCTCTGAGAATGTGGAATAGATAGCGTCTCCTACCTGCGGTATCATCTCGTATGGCGTTGAGGTGGAAAGCCACACCACAGAGTCTTCGGCATTGAGGACGTACTGAGAGTTTGTTTCGTCGAAGACTTTTGTGGTGGGGTTAAACTGGTAGGTGGTGGTGCCGTCAGCGCTCACGTCGGTACGCGGCGAGCTGAAGCCGTCGCCGTTCTCTATATTGTCGTCCTTGCCCTTCTTCTCGTCTTCCGGCTCGTCCATGTAGAGCGTGCAGGAGGCGAAAGCTAAGGCGGTGAGGATCAGTAAGAATATCTTTTTCATAGTTGTCGGGTTTTATAGATTCGTAACTCCTTTAAACGTCAGTCGAGGTGTAAGGTTATCAGCTTGGAGAGCGTGCCGTGCGTCTCGCCGTCGAAGGGCAGCTGCACGTCGAAGGTGCGCAGGCGCACCTCCCGCCGGTCATAGCACTTGAAGGTGATGATGTCCTCGTCAGAGGCGCTCACCGGACCGTACACGCGGATGACGGCGTAAGGCTTGCCCTTTGCCTCCTTCAGTTCGGCTATGCCTCGCAGCTCGTCGTCCACGAAGGCAGCCACGGCTATGTCGTCGCCGAGCTGTCTGCCGGCTACGCTGATGTCGGCGTAGATGACGGTGTCGAAGAAGTACTTGTTACGGTCAACTGTCCACGGGGTCATTACGGTCACCACGCAGGTGTCCAGACGCATAGTGGCTGACGACATCGCCGTGACGTAGGCGGTGCCGGGCTGCTGCGCCACGAGTGTGTCAACGCAAAGACGTGCTATTTCGGGCTGGTCGATGAGCCACATCACGCCCTTGTCCTTCACCTCGGGCGGAGAGAAGGTGACGGTCAGACGCAGCGAGTCGCCCGGCATGATGAAGACGGTGTCGCGGTCCATCTTCATCGTCGCTGACGTTGTCTCGCCCGCCTCGTCCACGTCGAATAGTTCGCCGCAGGAAGTGAGCAGCGGCATGGCTGCCAACAGGCAACATGTAAGGAGTTGCCACATACGCGTCCTGACACCCCGTGGCGACAGAAGCTTGGTTATGAATAGTCTTATCTTTTTCATTTCGGATGGATGTTGCCTGTGATTTTTTCTGTGATGTTTACTTATTTCGCCTTAGAGGGGGCTTTCGCCGGAGCCGTTATCGTCACCTTGTTGGAAGGCTGGCTGCGTCTTCCGTCCGTGAAGCGCACCACGACGTAATAGCTGGCTGACTCGCCCGGTGAAAGGAGCTGGTCGGTATGGAGCGGCATGTCCGGCTCTGTGGAGCAGAGGAAGGTGTAGTCTGCCTCGTCCTTGCCCTTGCGATAGACGCAGTAATAGTAAGGTGTCTGCTTGCCGTCCACTGCCTTGTGTTCCCATGAGAGACGTGCTTCGTCCTTCACGGTGTCATAGGTTCCGACTGCCTTGATGCCGAGTTCTGCCTCCGTAAAGTCGGCGAAGCGTGCCGAGAAGATGAGGCTTGGCTCGGAAGCTATCTCCGAACGGTTGAACGACACCACCATATACTCATAGTAATACGTGTTGTTGGTCTGCGGCTTGTCGGTGAGATGTATCACTCCGTCGGGGCTTGCCTTGAGCACGTCCTCCGCCGTGACGATGGCTATGAGGTCCCACGTGCTGCTGTTCTCCAGTCGGCGGTAGATGCGATGATAGTACATATCGGCGTCCAGTCCGGTCACCCAGTCCATGTGTATGCCCGAATTGTCCACCCAAGCCGAGTCGAGGTGAGGCTGTGTAGGCGGTGTGATGTGCGGTCGCTCCACCTGCAGGATGGGCGAGAACTCACCGGTGTTGTTGCTGTAGTCCACGGCACGCACCTTATAGTAGATGAATCGCTGATTGACGGTCATCTGCACCGTGTCTACGAACATCGTGTCTTTCAGCTGTCCCTGGTTACGCATAAGGAAGTGGTGGGTGGTGTCGTTGGCGTAAGCCAGCTCGTAGTAAGCCACGTCGTCGTCCGCGGGCTTGTCCCAGCGCAGCGTGATGGTGCCGTCGTCGGCCGAAACCTCAGCACGGAGATTGCCGGGAGCGTCCGGAGCCTTCATGTCGCTGATGCGGAGCTGCACGGGCATGGAGTAGCCCACGTTGCCAGCCTCGTCGTATGCCGCCATTACGAGCATGCCCGTGGAGAGTCCGGTGACGTCCACCTTCACCTCTCTGGTGTCCGCCGGAAGCGTCTTTTCGCAGAGCGGCTTCCAGTCGTTGCCCGTGAATCGCTCGTTATAGTAGAGCGGGAGGAATCCTGCGAGGTCGGCTTCCACGGTGTCTTTCTCCCACGTGATGGTGGCGAATATCTGCTTTGTGGGGTCAGTCTCGTCGGGACGATCGATGTTGACGAGTGTGATGGTCGGGCCCTTGGGCGGCTTCATGTCGCCCACCTTTACGGTTAGCGTCTCGCTCGGTGCTGTGGTGTCGCCGAAAGCGTCGTGCGCCATCACGCGATACTCGTAGGTTCCGGGCTGTGGTACGTTGTCGACGTACATCACTTCCTCGTCCTTGTCGTCGAGGTCCTGCTTATACATCGGCATGTAGGGCTTGCTGTTGACGCGGCGCCATTCCTGCGTGCCAGCCACACGGCGCTCAATCTCGAACGAAGAGTTGTGCTTGTCAGTCCAATAGAGCGTCACGGCGAGCTGTCCGGTGATGCTGTCCGTCAGTCCCACGTTGTAAGGAGCGGGAATGTAGGGCTTGTTCTCCACGTTGCTGACCTCCTTGCCCTTTATGAACATATTGTCGTTCTTAAAGCGGCGGGCAGGCTGGATGATGTAGGTGTAGCGTGCTCCCTTGCGCACGTTGCGGTCGACGAAGCGCATCGCCATGTCTTCCGCCAGGTCCTGACGCCATTCCGAAGCGAGGATGGCAAAGGCAAGGCTCGTCACCTGGTCGTCATACATCTCGAGCATCGATCCGTACGATCCCGGTTCCTCACGTGTCTCGGTGGGCTTCTTCAGGTTGTCGCCGTAGATGAGTCCGTAGCCGATGGTGGCTACCGAATCGTTAGGCGCATACTTGGCACGAAACTCCTCCAGCGTCTTGGGCTTGAGCGCCAACGCCAGCGTGTCGCAATGGTTTTTCTCGTCCCAACGATAGATGTTATATCCGATGAGATTGAGCCTCATCCATGCAGCATAGTCGGAGGGAGCCCATCTCAGCACGATGCGGTCGCCGTAGGCACGTGCCGTGAGCATGATGTCGGAGCCTTCGTATGGCTTGCCCTTGAAAGCCGTGGTGTCCTGCGCCACCTCTCCCGGCAGCATCTTGCCGGCTGTCGGGATGGTGTCGTTCTGTGTTCCTCCATAGAAGGAATATCCGGTTCGTGAGCCGACACTCGCCACCGCTGTGATGGCGGCGAAAGCGCAGGTGGCGGCGAATGCGGCTGATAGTCCTTTCATTATCTTCATATCTGTACGTTTTATGGTCTGTTAATAGAATTTCTTTAACGGCTCGTTGATGGTGATGTCTCGCTGACTGCTGTTGTGCAATACCGTATACTCCTTCTTCTGTACGTCATAGTCGTCGATACGGTAAGTCCGGACAATCATCTTCTTGAGGTTCTTCATCGCCTCCTTAGCCTTGAACGAAGCTTCGGGATAACCCTTGTCGCCCGTGAAGGTGAAGAGCACCATTCGGCTCTGCTTCATGCTCTGGCGCGGTGTGGCTCGCTTTCCTGCTCCCTTCATGATGTTGTTGAGCGATACCTTACGTCCTGACTCGGCGTTTTCGATGATGCCACACCATAGCAACGTCATCTGATAGTACGGTATCTTTATCATCTGCGTAATCTCGTTCAGACCCTCTCGCGACACTACGATGTCGGTTCCGAGGTGCTGGAGGTTCCATTCTTCCACAGCGTTGGCACGCTTTGTCTCGAACGTGGTTCCACCCTTATCGAGCACCACCTTGGCATTCTCCTTTATCTTCTTGTCCACGTCCTCAGCGAGGTAATAGACGTTGGCGATGTTTGTAAGAATGTCGCCAGCCGGATTCTTGGGGTTATACTCCGGAATGGTGGCGTGGCTTCTGATAGGATTCACGTAGTCGTAACGGTCATTGTCGATGAGCGGCAGCGGATATTCCGAACCGTAACCTCCCGACGGATAGATGGAGTTGCGACGAATCTTCTCCCAGTCGTTCACGATGTTGTAGTTTACGTCGCCTTCTGCGAGGAATCCGCTGTAGTTGCCGCCGAGGTCGCTGTAGGTGAGCGACGTGGTGGTGGTCACCATAGTCTGTATACGGTCTGACTCGATGTTCCATCCGCCTATCAATGCCCAGTTGGCAAGGTAGCTGATGTAGTAGAACGGATCGTAGTAGGCGAGGAGAGTATTGGTGTTAGGATACTTCTTCTGTCTTTCCATTGCCGAAGTCTTATATCCAATCTCCACGTCAGATATGTTGCTGATGTCCGCGCCGTCGTTCTTGAGCGTAGCGACCTTCGTTCCGATGAACGGCAACTCATAGTCGAGCGGTCTGCCGTTGTTGCCGGTTGTCCAGTCGCCGTCAATGGTTGTGACGTTGAGGTCCATGATGTTGGCAGCTACCACCGGTTCTTCGGTCTCGCGGTTGTCGTAGCAGGTGAATACGAACTCCCAATTCCATTCCATGCCTTCAGGAGCCTGGTCGTCGGTCTTGTCTGGCAATATAATGCCGGGAGACATCGTCTTTTCGTCGGTCACACCCGACTGCAGAGCGTCGTCGTCAGACTTCTTTATGCCTCCCGACAATGTGCCGTTGGGTATTCTCGTCAGGGACTGCTCCTCCTTCTTCTCTTCCGTAGACGATGAAGATGACGAATTGTCCGCCTTGGGCACTACGCGAGTGCCTAATTTGGTGGATGGCGAAGTCTGCGTTGTGGGCTGTCGCCTTGTCGGTGTTGTCTCGGACGAAGAGGTGTTGCCCGACGTAGAGGTCGTGCCCGACGAAGCTTTCGTTATGGCAGACGACTTTGTCACCCTTGTCTTCCTTGTCTGCTGCGACATAGCGTCAGCATAAAGGTCGACGTTCTCGTTGGCATCCATATATGGACCATGGAATGCAGGTCCGAAGCGGAGGTCCTTTTTTATCTTGTCATCTAAGAAATCCATTTTATAGTCCATTCCTATATTATCCCTGATGGCTGGTGCCGAATAGCGTCTTGAGCTGATTATCTTTATCACCTTATAGCCGCCGATAGACTTAGGTGCCTTGCCGTTAGGACTGCCTCCATTGGTGTAATTAGAGTAGTATTTCTCTCGGAAGTGAATGGTCTTCTCCGCTACAACTGTATCTTTCGTCACCTTGGTCTTCTCATAGTCGAGCACGAGGTTGTAGGTGTTACCCGGCAGAACCTTGGTTTTGAATGACGCAGAAGCTCTGTTCTCCCAGCCTGCATACACTTCCTGCTCCTCTATCACCTTGCCGTCCTTCTTCAGCTTCCACTTGAGTTTGCCGTCAGAATAGAGGCGGTTCAGTACGTTCTTTTCCTTGAGCACGATGAGCGGATTCTGCACGTCAGTGGCATAAGCAATGACGGGTTCAGCCGACTTCAGCTCGTTATACTTCGACGGATAAGCCACAGCCACCAACGACTGGAGGTCGCCTCCGTCCTGAATGTTCATGCCGTCGCTGTTGCCGGTACGGAAGTAGAACGCCTTGGTCTGCTCCCATGGCACTTCCTCATACTTGCCCTTCTTGACATTGTATGTCTCGGGGTCGTGCCAGTTGCCGGCACGAAGCTCCTTGGCAAGGCCCGTAATCTCGAGCTTGTAGAAGCGGTTGGGGTTGAGGCTGCGCATTCCTCGTACCGTTACCTTAGTGGCATTGAACTCTATATTATAGTAACGTATCACGCTGTCGCGCATTGTAGAGTCGCTATACTCGTAGAGCTTAACCTGCTTGGTGGACGGATTGAAGCGGAACGTACGAGTTGACGTGGTCTCGAGAATTTCTCTCTCGGCTTCCACCTGCTTCATCTGTCGGTGGAGATCGGTCTGGTCGAGCAGCGGATACTGCTCGTTAAGACGTGCCATCGGAGTGATGGTGAAGTCTGTGGGTAGGTCAGGACTGATGGTCATCTTGTGGTTCCATCCGTTCTTTCTTGTCTCCTCGCCAATGGACGATTCGCCCCAAAGCTGGAAGTCGTCAAGCGCATTGCCGTAGAAGATGTCACACTTCTTGCCGCAAGTGAACTGGAAGCGGCGGTTGAAGTTGATGAGGCCGCCCAAGAGACGGAGCTTCATGCGGAGGTCGCCGGTGAAGTAGCTCGGGTTAGGCAAGCCCATCTGGAGAACGCCACCTATGCCTGCGTCCACAAGGTCGATGCTTCCCTTCCAGAATCCGAGGTTCAGACGCAGACCCATCTTGGCATAGAGGTATGCGTAGAGCTGTCCTTCGCCGTACCATCCCTTCCATCCTGCTGCGCCGGGAACGCCTACACAGTAGACCTCGTCGCCGATGTGCGTGATGCTGACGTCGAAGCCAGCCTCTGCGCCCATGTCGGCATAGAGGATGCCGAGGTCCACATTGATGTAGCCCCATACGCTTGCTCCGAGCATTACGCCACCCGTGGCGTTGGCGCGGAATTCCCTGATGGCTTCCTCGCGGGCACGCTCAGCCTTGCTTACGTCAGCCGACTGAACGCCGTTGCTGCCGCGGCTACCTGTGAGGAACTGACGGATGTTCTCCGGAATAGGAGGCAGAGCGCCGTTGTCTGGCAGCTCGTTGCCCACACAGAAGTAGGCATCCGCTCCGATCTTCACTTCCACAATCTTCGCCTCAAGGTCAATGAGGATGAACTGGCAGCGTTCGCTCTTCTGCGGTTTGCCGAGATAGAGGTGCCACTTCACCTTGTCGAAGTTCACACCTTTGTCGCGCCATGTAAGACCGAAGTCGAGAGATATCTTGGCTCCTGACGTAGCCTTGAAGTTATCTTTCTGCTCGCTCTTGTTTTCATCCTTGCTCTCGTGTTTCTCCTCCGTGCTGTGTTCCTGATGGAGATTGTCCAGTCCAGCCATTGAGCCCAGCTTGTCGTAAGTGGTCTTTATGGTGTCGTTGAGAGCCTGCATCTGCTTCAGAATCTTGCTGTCCGCAAGCTGTTCCGTGTACTTCGTTATCTCACCCGCATACTTCTTTGCGAGTCCGTCCGCCGTGGCATCAACCGTGACGTTCAGACGCAGGTACTTCGACTGGTCGTCGTTCTGATAAACGATGGACGCTCTCGAATTAACCAAGCCAGCCATAGCGCTCACATTGCCGTCAAGCATGAATGTGGTGAGGCGCTTGTGCTCCTTGTCGTATACCACGGTGAGCGAGAATTTGCCGCCGATGACGTTGTCGCCACCCGACGCTGCAATGCCCAAACCAGCCGTTACGCCGATGACGCCCTTCTGAGCGATGGCCTTCGTTGCGTCCTTCGGGTCCTTTCGGCAGTTGAAGTAGAAGCCGCCGTGGATGTCGTTAAGCTCGATTGGCGGAATCTGCAGACCCACAGCCGAGCCGATAGCGATGTTGAAGTAGCCCCAAGTGAAGTTGTTGCCTTCCTCCTTGTGCTCGAAATAGCCGCCGTTTGAGTCGAAGGTAAAGAGATTTCCGGGGAGCGCAAACTTAAGGTGGCCCTTATATCCCTTGTCCTTCACCTTGTCGTTAGGACGTATGACATCCATTCTTCCCGAGATGGTGATGCCCGGAAGGTTGGACGAAACCTCGATGGAATTAAACAGACAGTCCTTATATTCCAGCGAGATGTTGCTGATGTCGTCGAGGTTCTTCACCTCTGCCTGCAACTGAATGCCAGCCTTTGCCACCACGAGGTCTTCCAGCAAGCCAATCTTTCCCTCGAGGTCGAGCGTCATTGCGCCACCCGAATAGCCGAGGTCATAACGTGTAATGCCGAAGCAGAACGGACCTATCTTCTTCTCTAAAGAAGCCAACGACCATTCGCCCATGTTGAAATAGATGGGCTTGTCCTCAGAACCGAGGTTGCGTTCCTTCTCCTCGCAAAGCGTCTTCCACGCCGAACGTCTCAGCTCTTCAGCCTGAGCTGCGTGTGCCTTCTTCTGTGTTTCCTCCTTATCATAGATTGATTCCCACGTAGAGCAGTTGGCAATGCGCATCTTTGTGAAGTGGATGCCGGGGATGCTAAGCTTCAGCGGCAGTCCGTCGAGAGCTTTCTTCACGAAGCTCGAGCGGTTCTTGGCAGCCTCCACCTTGTCGTTCACCTCGTCCAGCTTGCCCTGAATCTCGTCAGCATAGCCGATGGTAATGCTTCCGCCCATAGAGAATTCCAGTCGGGTCTTCGTCGATCCGTCAGCCTGGTCCTCTGCTTCGAGGAAGAAGTAAGTCTGCTTCTGCTCAAGGTTTGCTTCTGCAAGGATGAAGTCAAAGTTGATGTCCTCCACCTGCTGCACCTTAAATATATAGGCGTAGCCGTTGTCGTTGTCCTTCTTGAAGCGCTTCTGGTTATATATATTACATGTATAGGCGATGTCCGAATTGACGAGCGGCAGCTTCATGTTGCCGTCGAAGTAAGCCTTCTCGAAGTTGCTCTGCAGGAACTCTACGCCCACGTTGTCGAGCGTAAACGCCCAACCTCCGAGCTTTCCGGTCTTTGCGCTGATGATGTCCTCCGCACCGAACTTGAGCGAAACGCCCGACTTGTCGAAGAACATGTCCTTTGCAGCGAGAGTAAGGCGTCGGTCACCGTCGCCGTCTTCCTTGCCAACCTCCATAGCCTTCGGGAACTTTACGCCCACCTTGCTGATGTAAAGGCCCATCCATTCCTTGTCGTTGGTGCGGATGTCAGCCTTGCTCTTGTCATATCCGGCGGGGAACGATCCCATGTTATTGTCGTTCACCGTTGTGGAGTGGTCGTAGACAATGGCGCCCGGGCAGAACGTCCAGCCCGGAAGAGCCTCTGCTTCGAAGTCGTCCATCGCAGCGCTTGCCGTCCAGTTGTTCCAGTCCTTGATGTCAGTCTGGATGTTCAGCACGGGTCGCTCGTCCGTAGCGGTGCCGTTAGCCACCTTCTTCAGTTTAGGAATGGCGATGTCGATGTCGATGTGTAAGGCTGCCAAAGAGTCAGCCTGCCAGTTGATGTAGCATCCGTCCGCAGGTGCCTGACCTTCGTCAGCCACCGTGATGTCGGTCGGAGCCTTAAACTTAATCTGGAAACCGGACGACGGTTCCTTCACGTCGATGGTGGAAAGCAGACACATCGATCCGCTCTCCGGCAACAGACGGTCGGGGCTGATACATGTGTGCGGTGCACCGAGGATGAGGATGTTGTTGTCCGTATAGCGGCTTTCGGGCAGCGTGAACGTACCGATGAGGTCCATTGAAGCCCACGAAGGAGCGAATGTCACGTTGACAATCTGGATGTCCACCGGAGTCTTGTTTACCGACTTCGGCAGCTTCATCGGCATCATTATGTTGTCAAGCCTGCCTTCCGTGAGGAAGTCCTTGGCTCGATGGTAATAGTCATAATACTTGCCGAGGCTGAGCTGCTTGGCGATGTCGCGACCCTTGTTTGACGCTTCCTTCTGCAACATCTTAGCATAAGGTATGCCAGTGTCGCCGATGAGGTTGTCAATGCCCCAGTCGGAGAAGAGCTTGTCCACCTGGTCGCCGTTGTTCGACGCCCATGTGTCGCCCTTCATGCCCTTAGCCTTGCCGGCATAAACGATGTCGTCGGTATTGATGAAGAGCGAATCGAACTCCACCTTCACCATCAGCGACAATCCGAGCGGACTCCATTCCACACGACCGTTGCCGCGGAATCCGCCGTCCTTGCCGTTCTCCTTCATCTCGTCGATGGTGAGCTGATACTGTCCGATGCCCACCACCTTGCCTATGAAGTCCTTGGCAGACTTCTTCGTAGGCTTGAGGTTCTCGATGTTCACCATTGACGAACACTGGAAAAACTTCTGGCTGATGCGCTGTGCGAGGGCGAAGTCGATGACGTTTACGGAGTCGTTGACGAACGCCACGGACTGTACGTTCTCGCTCTTGGGGAGCACGCGCAGCACCATATAGTCGCCAGCCACCACCTTGTCGCTGATCTGCTCCCACTTGATGGAGTCAGAAAGGTCGTACGTGGAGTGTGTGTAGACCGGCTCTGAGGCGAAGATGTCGGCGCGGTCCATCTCTGGCTCGCCGCGGAAAAGCTGCACCTCATAATTTATCTTCACCGTGTCCTGACGTTCTCCTACGCCACCCACGAACCATGCCTTCTTCCATTCCACGCCGATGTCGTCGCCCGTGAATGACTTGCGGGCTCCTGCATTGCCGGGGAAGCTCGGGCGGATGATCTGCGGATTGCGGAAGTTATATACCGAATCGGTCACTTCTTCCTTGCCGCTACCGAATCCGAAGTCGAACTCGTCGTCGTCTTCCTCCTCGTTCTTCTTGTCCTCCTTCTTGTCCTCCTTGTCGGGAGTAGGGGGCGTCACCACGGTGGTGGCGTCAGGCTCGAAGCGGAAGAGACGCAGGTCGGACTTGCCGTCGTTCTCCACCATGGAGTAGTTGAGATAATTGCTGCCAAGACCGGACTGTTCCGCCGTTACGCGTGCCACGTAGGTCATGTCGTCTATCATGGAGCGGATGCGCTCCTGCGGCAGAATCAGCATCGGCGACATCAGTCCCGACTTCTCGTACACAGCAGGATTATACTCTATGGCTTCGTCGGGCGTCTGACCGCCGACAAGCTGCACCACCTTAAACTTATACGTAAAGCGTGCCGCGCCGGGATTGCACGTCACGATGGGTTCTTTCCACGTAAAGAGGGCGTTCTGCTTGTCCATGGTGCATACGGAAGCGTCGGAAGAACTTCCGATGCCGGGCATAGGCATCAGAAACTCAGGCGCCTGAGCCTTATAGCATATAGTGAAGATGCACTGTCCGCTGCTGGGGCTGCTCACCATGACGGGAGCGTCACGTCCCGGCTCCCAGCGGTAAGCCACGAGGCGCATGCGATACTGACCCTCGGGCAGGAGTCCGAAGGCGCCGCCCTCATAGTCGCTGAACAGACCCGGGGTGGTGGCGATGCGGTCGTTGGGCACATGATTGAAGAGATTCTTCATCTCCACCATGCTCAGAATGTGCGTTCCGCCGGAAGGCACCGTGATGGGCTTGTCGGGCTGATACTGTGCAGGAATCTTGACGTAAAGTCCCGAGTTGGGATTTATCTGCTCAAGGTCCATGACGAGATAGACGTTCTGCGTCTCGCCAGAAGAGTTGATCAGACTTACGTTGAAGTAGTTGCCGGGATTGGCTACGTACAGCATTGCCTGCGGAGGCAGCGTGGGCTGTACCGGATTGACCGTCACCATTACGTCCTGAGCGGCTGTCTGCAGCATGGCACCCAGGATGATGAGTAGTGATAGGATGTGGAATCTCAGTCTGTTCATATCTTGATCTTTATTTTATCGTGGGAATAAAAGTTACACTATAGCGACTTGTTCTGTTCCTTCTCCGCCTTTCGCTTTATCTCGAGGAGCGTGAAGGTGTAGGTGTAGTTGAAGCTGATGTTGATGTCCGTTGCGTCCAGCTTCGACCGTGTCTTGGTGATGTTGACGTCGCCGTACTTGTTGAATCCGGCAGTCATAGAGAAGAGATGCTTCTGCTTGATGCTGTAGCTGGCAGCCATGTCGCATCCCATGGACAGGCTCTTCGACTGTCGCTTCACCTCATTGTAGCACATCGAGAACGTGGCTGAGAGGTTGAGGGCGTCGTCCTTTAGGAAGGCGCGGTTGGCTGTCACCGAGGCGAGGTCGCTGGTGTAGCGCGTGTTGAATCCCTTTGACGACTGGTGGTTTATGGAGGTCTGGAAGCTGGTCTTCCATGCCTTCACCTCCAGTCCGTAGCTGGCTCCGATGGCGAGGGACGTTACGTCGCTCACGCCGGTGGCGAAGCGGTTGAGATCCTTGTTCTGCACGAGGCTGGCAGAGAGCGAGAAGGCATGACCGAACTGGTCGTTGTCCACGGCGTAGGACGGCGTGAACGTGAAGGTGTTCATGGCGCGACGTATGCGAGTGGTGTCGTTTACGTGTGCCGTGCCGTCAGCCTGCGTCTGCAGATAGCCGTTATAGCCGAACGAGAGGTTGAGGCGGTTGGCTATGCGTGTGGCTATGAAAGCCGAATAGACGAAGCCCCGCGTGGTATAGAGCTGCTTGTTGGAGAGATTGTCCTCCTGAGCGGAGAACGTGGCTGCCACCGACACGCGGCGGAAGAGCGTGGTGCCGAGGCTGGCTCCGACGCTGTGATAGTTGTTAGCCATATAGTATGTGCCGAGCGACGTATAGTCGGGCTGTATGATGCGATAGAAGAGCGAGGCGTTCACGCCGCCGGCGTTGATGTTGAGGTTGGCGTCTCCCGCGAAGCGTGCCATGGAGGTGTAGCGTGTGTCGAACACCTTGTCCCATCTTGTCACCTTGCTGTCCGTCACCTTCTCCGCGCGTGTGTCGGTGGTGAAGGCTGATGTGGCTACGTTGGCTGTCAGCGACATCCAGTTCTTGATGCTCACGCCTCCCTTCAGTCCCACCACGATGTTCTCCTGCGGCGATATGCGCTCCTGCCAGTACTCGTCAATGGAGCTGCGGCGGTCGTATGCGCGGAGCAGATAAAGGTCGAGGTAGTTGCTGCCCGTGCCGTAGCCTATATTGAATCCCCATCCTATGCGGCGATACTGCGGATTGCGCGGCGAGGGCGATGTCGGGTCGTCGTTGACGGCGCTGCGCAGCGTGCCGTAGAAAGCTCCCACGCGGAACTTCTGCGTGCGATATTCCAGACCCACACCGTTGTAAGACATACTCATGACGTAGGGCGAGAATCCTGCCGACGACCTTCCGATATGTCCGTGCCATTGCTTGTACGACGGCGAGAGATTGAAGGAGATATGGGGATAGTTGAAGTCCAGATTGTTGTTGGAGTAATAAAGCGAGAAAGGCATGTTGAATCCATACATGCTGATGTTGAGGTTGAGGAACAGCGTATTGCTCAGCGGCGAGGCGTATGCGCTGCCTGCCGTTGAGTGAAAGTAGGTGTTCTGTGTACCTACGGAACCCGTGATGATAAGGGGATCGCTCTTGGCAATCTCCGTGATGTTCTGTGCTGTTGTGCCGCTGGTATGCAGAAAGAGTGCTGCCACAGCCGTCAGTATGGTTATGTGTAAGTGGCTTTTCATCGCTTTGGTTCTTTTAGTGGTTATTTAAAGTTTCGCATGTCTCGTGACATGCGAAACTTTTAGTTATATTAGTATAGTCAACTTACTTGACAAGCTTCTTCGTAACGGTCTTGCCGTCCTTGGTCTTCACCTTCACTACGTAAACGCCTGAAGGAAGGCCGGTAACGGTGGTCTCGCCGGTTGAGACAACAGCACCGGATGCGTTGCATACGATGATGTCAGCCACGTCCATGCCCTGGACTGTGATCTGTCCGTCCACGATGGCGATGCCCGAAGATGCGATGTCGGCTGCTGTGATGCCGGTGACGATGCCACCTACAGTCAGACGCTGCGGAGCGCGGAGCGAACCTGCCATCTTTGCGAATGGCATCTGCTCGTTGATGGTGCGCATCTCGCCGCTGACGGCGTCATGGAGCTTGAACGAAATGGTCTCGCCCTTGTCAGCATGGACGGTGATGAAGCACTTGCCGTCTATCATCTCGCCCTCACCACGGCACTCGTCGCCTACGAAGGCGCCCACCGTGAAGCGTTCTGCCGAATAATCGTTGCCAAGGTCGGCTACGATGGTCATGTTGTCAGCGAACGGAGCGCTGTTGTATGTCCATACGCTCTGCTTGTGCTGGGGAGCGTTCATCACCGGAGTGCCCTGAGGCATAAGGCTCTCACGCTGGTATTCCATGTCGACGTTCTCTGATCCTGCATTGAAATACATATATCCGAGTCCGGCATGCAGAGTGGTAAGGGTGCCTGTCCACTTTTCGCCATTGTATTCAGCGAAACCGTTGTCCTTCGATACGATGCGGTCGCCCACGTTGAATTTGTTTGCGTATGCATCTTCGGTAGAGAACACCGAGTTGATATCGTGGTCATACTGATAGGGATTGCCGAGCCAGTTCCACATCGGCACAATCTGACGATGAGTCCGCATGTCTTCGTAAGCGCCGGTGTACATGATTCTCAAGTCAAGCAGACCGGGCTCCTCTTCCTTCACCTTAATCTTATAGCATGTGCCAGACTCCAGTCTGTTGATATCGCCGAAGTATCCGTATTCGGGGTCGTTATAGAGAAGGGCGTCTTCTGAGCGGATCTCCTCCACCACGTTGCCTAATTCGATTTCAGGAGAGTTCCATGATACGCCGCCGGCATAGAACGAAGTCCACTTCCATCCTGCCTTCTGCATGTAGCGCTGACCGATAAGGACGTTAGATGATGCCACCTCTACGCCGTCGAGCTTCACGCTGATAGTGGCTCTGCCCACGCCATGAGGCAAGATGGTGTAGTTAAGCATGGTATCATCCGTAGGAACAATCTCTACTATGCTCTTCCATTCCTCAGGAACATAGCTGTCAGGAGTTATAGTAACCTCCACTCTTGACGGATCAACCTCTGCGCCTACGGGGTCGGGAGTAAGCACGAAGTCGCGTGTCTCGGTGCTTACCATCTCCACGTATTCGTCCACCTTGAATCCCTTAAGAGACTCCATGATTGTTACGTGGAAGTGGTTTGAAATTTCATACTCATCATTTCGGAGTCCTTCCTCAGTTGCGATGGTGCGCTCAGATGAATAGCTGATATCAATCCATCCCTCACCCACTTTAACGACAGATGCAGAAAGGCTGTCTTTCTTGAAATCATAATACAGCTTTACGGCATCCGTAAGAGAAGAAATATCCAAATTGCTTTGTGCTATATCGTACGACTCATATTCTTCATACTTAGGCCATGACGGTGTCATGATGATGTTGTTACGGATATCCTCAGAGATGTCCCACTTGTCAGTATCCTTTATTGGCATCAAGAATGTCATCTCCTCCTGCTTGAACGTGATGTTCGTAGGACCATCCTTTACGATTACTTCGTATGTGCAAGTGGCTTGCGGATTCTGATTAGATATAATTGCAATGCGAGCTCTACCTGGCTTACGGGCGAAAATTCCCTCAGAACCATTGTCCTCAAGTATTTCATTATACTTAAATTCCTGATCCTGGTTGTAACTTGGCAAAACTTCGTACCTCACGCTGCGGTCTGTAGCGTCCTCCGGCATTACCTTATATCCCGACGGAAGGATGCTGAGAAGGTTGTCGCCTATATACATTTTAATCTCCTTAACCCTACCAACCGGATTAATATACTCCACCGGCTTAATGACTGTGACCTTAAGGTCCACGCTGGCATTCTCGCCGCTAAGCGTCATGGTGTATGTGCCGGTCTTTACTGGATTAAACTTGCCAATATCAGAGCCTATCATCGGAAGGATGGCAGTCTCGTCGCTGCTCTTCCATGTCAGTTCCTCGTTGCAGTCGGCAGGTGCTGTGGTGTAGCCGCTGCGAAGCACGGTGTTGAGGGCAGCAGTGTCGCCCAAGTTAACCGTGATGCCATTCTTATACTCGTCGCGAAGCTCAATAGAGGTGGCAGGCTGGATGACACGAATATTAATGTCGGAATACTGTCCCGTATTCTTCATGTCCCAAAGCTTAGGGAAAACGCCGACGGAACCATACTTGCCAGTTGACTTAATGGCTGTGAGCTTATTTCCTTCGATAATGACATTTTCACTCTCTTCATACATATTCCAGTTTAATTCTGGTATGTTGGCATTCGCTGGCTCGAATGTAATATAATCCAACAAATTGATCTGCTCACCCACCTTAACTGATACTGTCTCTTGGGTGAAACCATAATATAGAGGCTGGATAAACTTCAGCGGGAAGAGGTCTGACAGCGTACCGGTGGTTTTCTTATTAGTATAGGTTACGGCATTTGCGGCAGGCTTCAGGTCGTTGTAAATATAAGACATATTGGCTCCTGGAATACTTAAACGGAACGAGATAGCCTTTCCATTGTCTGTATCCGAACCCTTTACACGCAGAGCGAAATAATAAATGGTTTTGGTGTCCGATACAGACTTTTGGCTTACCTCCGCAATTCCGCGGCATTCACCATCAATGAATGCTCCAAGGTAAGTGTTGTCATTAAAACTTTGTACAGCACTGCCTTTGTCATCTACCAGTCCTACATAAATGACGTGCTCGTCAGGGTAGGCGTTGGGATTGTAGCCCCAATCGGTAGGGTGTTCAAAATTTAGATATAAATCTGACATAAAAAGTGCAAGAATTCAG